>OBWY01001429.1_pt1 | contig 14086 bp, 8 predicted proteins | sample 1538081 | NCBI WGS metagenome assembly OBWY01 (sample SAMEA2580089, study PRJEB22360) | human gut metagenome | biome: human gut; feature: human-associated habitat; material: faeces | place: Denmark | collected 2008/2010
TACGATAGAATATATGGCGGCAGAAGTCGTTGCAGATTTAATGGGATCAGATTTTTGCATTGATATTCATTCAAGTGATATTTTTATCCGGGAGATTCCGCAGATTCGAGTGCCGGAAAATGCCGGAAAAAAAGTGACAGAACTTGCGCAAAAGTCAGGGATTCCTGTGTTGTGGATGAATAGTAATTCTTCTTCTGTGTGGGAGGGAAGTCTTGCTTACAGCTTACGAAGAAAAGGCATTCCGAACGTGGTGATTGAGTCGGGAATCGCACTGAAGATAGATTATGACTATTGTAAAAAAGTGCTGGATAGTGTTTTTCGGATGATGAAAGAGTTAGACATTTTTGATGGAGAAATTTCGCCTACGAAAAAGACTGTAACGGTAAAGAAAAACGACGTGGAAGTAGTACACTGTAATACAAGTGGGATTTTTATTCCTAAAGCGCAGATTGGAAGTTATGTGAGAGAAGGCCAGATGATAGGCTCAATCGTGCGTCCGATTCTTGGTGCGGAAATCGAGGAGATAACAGTACCGTGTGATGGAATGATTTTTAGTTTGAGAGAATATCCGGCAGTTTGTGAGGGAGAGCTTTTGGCAAGGATTTGTAAAACAGAAAGACCTGCAGGAAAGTACGAATAAAAGTGAGAACTCCGATGATGTATCCTAATTTTGTTAGAGTACGCCCTGTGCATACCTTATAAATTGGGACACTGGTAACATAAAAATCTTCTTACAGAATGAAGAATAAAAAGGTTTGGAAGTACATGAAGAAAGAGAGGATATTTACATGGAAGAAAAGGTCTTATATTCGATGGAGTCTCCTTTTCAACAGGAAATTAATGTAAAAGGATATTATTTTGGAAAAAATGAAGGAAAAGAACATTCTGCCTGCATTGTTGGGGCCTTGAGAGGAAATGAATACCAGCAGCTTTACATTTGTTCAAAGCTGATTGATGTATTGAAAAAAATAGAAAAGCATGGAGACATTGTGGGGGAGAATGGCATTTTAGTAATCCCTTCTGTAAGTAATATGTCGATGGATTTTGGAAAGCGTTTCTGGATTTCTGATGACACCGATTTAAACAGATTGTTTCCTGGAAATCCATCTGGGGAATCGGGAAGCCGTGTGGCATATGCGATTATGGAAACGACAAAAGGATACCGATATGGCATTCATCTGCCATCCTTTTATCTTGGGGGAACGTTTATGCCGCATATCCGATTGCTTGATCCGGAACATGGAAGTACCAGCCTTGCAAACCTGTTCGGACTGCCTTATGTTATTGAGGCAAAAAGCAGACCATTTGACAGAACAACATTACATAATAACTGGCAAAGAAATGGTACGGAGGCTTTTTCTTTGTATACAGGCATGACAGGAAAAATTGATGATGAACTGGCAGCGCAGGCCGTTTCTTCTATTCTGCGTTTCCTTACAAGAATGGGGATTATCCGTTATTATTCTCACAGCGGTTATATTGCGAGCGTCTTAAAAGAGGGAGATTTAGAGCCCATCATGACAGAGGCCGCAGGCATTTTTATAAAGAAAGCAGAATGTGGTCAGGAAGTCAGCAGAGGAGATGTTTTGGCGCAGATTATGAAGGCAGATAGCGGGGAGATTATTTCCGAAGTAAAAGCACCAACAGATGGTATCATTTTTTACGCGGAAACAAGGCCGGTTGTCTATTCAAATCTTTTGGTATTTCAGATAATCAAGAGGATTCATCTGTAAAAAATCTAAAAATTTTTGAATTTTTTTCGTCGATTTTTGTCAGAATTCATGGTTTTGAAGAAACTGATATAAAACCATAGGAAATAGAATAAAAAAGTGTTATCATATTTTTAACAGAAAAGCAGGGGATAATTTCTGAATTGTCCCCACAATTTAATTAAACATACTTGGAGGATATCATGAGTCAGGTAAAGAGATTATATGTGGAAAAGAAACCGTCCTATGCGGTAAAGGCAAAAGAACTTGCAGAAGAATTAAAGGCATATCTTTCTATAGATGATGTCAGTAATGTCAGAGTTCTGATTCGCTATGATGTGGAGAATGTCTCAGCAGAAACGATGGAAAAAGCGGCAGTTACCGTATTCTCAGAACCACCTGTAGATGATTTGTATGAGGAAGATTTCCCTAAAAAAGAGGGAGACAGAGTATTTAGCGTAGAATATCTTCCTGGACAGTTTGATCAGAGAGCCGATTCAGCTATGCAGTGTTTACAGCTTCTTAATGAGAAGGAAGAACCAATTATCCGCTCTGCAACAACTTATGTTTTTTCTGGTAATATCAGTGATGAGGAATTTGAGAAGATCAAAGAATACTGTATCAACCCGGTAGATTCCAGAGAGACAGACGAGAAGAAGCCGGAAACCCTCGTTATGGATTACGAAGAACCAGCAGATGTTGCAATCTTTGACGGATTTAAGGATATGCCAGAAGAAGAACTGAAGGCACTTTACGATTCTTTAGGTCTTGCAATGACATTTGAAGATTTCCGTTATATCCAGAATTACTATTATGGAGAAGAAGACAGAAACCCTTCAATGACAGAGATTCGTGTGTTAGATACATACTGGTCTGACCATTGCCGTCATACAACATTCTCTACAGAACTTAAGGATGTTACATTTGGTGATGGATATTATAAACCTCTTTTTGAAAAGACATATAATGAATATCTTGCTGACCGTGCAGAAGTATATGGAGACAGAAAGGATAAGTTTATCTGCCTGATGGATCTTGCTCTTATGGGAATGAAGAAGTTAAAACAGGACGGACTTCTTGATAATATGGAAGAGAGCGATGAAATTAATGCCTGCAGTATCGTTGTTCCTGTAGAATTTGAAGATAAGACAGAAGAATGGCTGATCAGCTTTAAGAACGAGACACATAACCACCCAACAGAAATCGAACCATTTGGTGGTGCAGCTACCTGTCTTGGTGGTGCAATCCGTGACCCGTTATCAGGACGTTCCTATGTATATCAGGCAATGCGAGTAACTGGTTGTGCAGATCCTACTGTTCCTATGGCAGAGACGATGAAAGGTAAGCTTCCACAGAGAAAGCTGACTACTGGCGCTGCAAAGGGATACAGCTCTTATGGTAACCAGATTGGTCTTGCTACAGGATTAGTAGATGAAGTATATCATCCAGGTTATGTTGCAAAGCGTATGGAGATTGGTGCAGTTATCGGTGCAGCTCCAAGAAAGAATGTTATCAGAGAAACATCTGATCCAGGCGATATCATCGTATTATTAGGTGGACGTACTGGTCGTGATGGCTGTGGTGGAGCAACAGGTTCTTCCAAAGCTCACACAACAAAGTCTATTGATACTTGTGGAGCAGAAGTACAGAAAGGTAACGCACCTACAGAACGTAAGATTCAGAGATTATTCCGTCGTGAGGAAGTAAGTATCCTTATTAAGAAGTGTAATGACTTTGGTGCCGGCGGTGTATCTGTAGCAATCGGCGAGCTTGCTGACGGACTTCGCATCGACCTTGACAAAGTACCTAAGAAATACGCCGGACTTGACGGAACAGAACTTGCCATTTCTGAATCTCAGGAACGTATGGCAGTTGTTCTTGATAAAAAAGATGTAGAACAGTTCCTCGCTTACGCAGAAGAAGAGAACTTAGAAGCAACAGTAGTTGCAGAAGTAACAGAGGCAAAACGTCTTGTTATGTCCTGGAGAGGCAAAGAAATCGTAAACCTCTCTCGTGCATTCTTAGATACGAATGGTGCACATCAGGAAACAACGGTTGAAGTAGAAATGCCTGACGAGAAAGAATGTTACTACAAAAAACAGGATGAATTCAAAGACGCAAAAGAGATGTGGACAGAGAAACTTTCTGACCTTAATGTATGTTCTAAGAAAGGCTTAGTAGAAATGTTTGACAGCTCTATCGGAGCTGGAACAGTTACCATGCCATTTGGTGGAAAGACACAGCTTACTCCAATCCAGACAATGACAGCGAAGTTACCTGTATTAGAAGGTAAGACAGAACTTACAACGATGATGTCCTACGGATTTGATCCATATCTTTCAAGCTGGAGTCCATACCATGGAGCCGTTTATGCAGTACTTGAGTCTGTAGCTAAGATTGTAGCTGCCGGTGGAGACTTCCGTAAGATTCGTCTGACATTCCAGGAATATTTTGAAAGACTTGGCACAGATCCTAAGAGATGGGGTAAACCATTTGCTGCATTACTCGGTGCTTACAATGCACAGAAAGGTTTTGGAATTCCATCCATCGGAGGAAAAGACAGTATGTCTGGCTCCTTTGAAGATATCGATGTTCCACCAACATTAGTTTCCTTTGCTGTAGATTATACAAAGGCTTCCCATGTTGTAACACCAGAATTTAAGAAAGCAGGTAATAATCTTCTTCGTGTGGATATTCCATTTGATGAATATGGTATTCCGGATTATAAAGAGGCCGGAAAGATTTATGATACGATTCATAAATTAATGCGTAAAGATGTTATCGCATCTGCATATGCTCTTGGAGCAGGCGGACTGATTGAGGCAATCAGCAAGATGAGCTTTGGAAATATGTATGGTGTGAAGTTAGTAAGAGACTTTAATAAGGAAGATCTTACAAAGAAATATTATGGTTCTATTCTTGTAGAGATTCCTACAGAATGGATGGATGAGATGGCAGTTCTGCCGAATATATTTGTAGGACGAGTTACAGATGATCCATTCTTCCAGGTTGGTGAAGAAGAGATTTCTTTAAAAGAGATGTGTGACGTATGGCAGAAACCATTAGAATCTGTATTCCCTACAAAGACAAATGCAACGAAACATAACGTATCACAGCCGTTATACCGTACAAATGACATTTATGTATGCAAAAATAAAGTTGCAGTTCCAAAGGTATTTATTCCAGTATTCCCAGGAACAAACTGTGAATACGATTCTGCAAAGGCATTCCGCCGCGCAGGAGCAGAAGTAGAGACACTTGTATTTAAGAACCAGTCAGAATCCGACATTCTTGAATCTGTAGATGCATTTGAAAAGGCAATCAGCCAGGCACAGATTATTATGTTCCCAGGCGGATTCAGTGCGGGTGATGAACCAGAAGGTTCTGCGAAGTTCTTTGCAACTGTATTTAGAAATGAAAAGATTAAAGAGTCCGTTATGAAGCTTCTTAACGAGAGAGACGGTCTTGCACTTGGTATCTGTAATGGATTCCAGGCACTCGTTAAGCTCGGTCTTGTACCATATGGAGAAATCGTTAACCAGACAGAAGATTCTCCAACACTGACAATGAACGAGATTGGCCGCCATGTATCTACTATGGTATATACAAAAGTAGTAACCAACAAGTCCCCATGGCTTCGTAAAGCCGTACTTGACCAGATTTATGCAATTCCTGCATCTCATGGTGAAGGACGTTTTGTTGCAAGCAAAGAATGGATTGAAAAATTATTCAAGAATGGACAGGTTGCAACACAGTATGTTAACTTAAACGGAGAACCTACAATGGATGACCGCTACAATCCAAATGGTTCCTACTATGCTATTGAAGGTATCACAAGCCCAGACGGACGTGTCCTTGGTAAGATGGCACATTCCGAACGTATCGGAGAGAATATTGCTAAGAATATTTACGCAAAACAGGATCAGAAGATTTTCGAAAGTGGAGTAGAATACTTTAAGTAAATTCTGAATTGCCGCAGGCAAGGGGGAGACGCCCCCCAGAGAAAGTGGCAGTCGTATTTTTCAATTATTCTGTAGGCAAGAGACAGAAACCTGAGAAACCAATACTGCATATTGGTTTCTCAGGTTTCATCTGTTTTGTTTATAAAAAGTCAAAAAAATTTGAAAAAAATTCTTGCATTTTAAAAATCCTTGTGATATAATAATTTTCGTCGGTGAGAGAGATAACCACTGATAAGCAGTTGTGGCGGAATTGGCATACGCGCTAGACTAAGGATCTAGTCCGGGCTGACTGGGTACGGGTTCAAGTCCCGTCAACTGCATTGTTGGAAGAAGCTGAAGACCTTTGTGGTTTTCAGCTTTTTTTGTTATCGCAGAAAAGTTAAAAAATAGGAGTTTACTATGAGTGTAATAAACGTAGAGCATATTTCAAAATTATATGGGGATAAGATGATTTTGGAAGACTTATCCTGCAGTGTAGATGAAGGGGATAAAATTGGAATTATTGGCATTAATGGGACCGGTAAGTCAACACTTCTTCGAATTATCGCGGGCGAGGAAGAAGCAGATGAGGGAAAAATTATTTTCTCAAATGGTATGACGATTGGCTGGATGGGGCAAAATCCTGAGTTTGATGAAGAGAGCAGTATTTTAAAGTATGTCTGTGAAGGAAAGAAAATAGAAGATGACTATGGTTATGAGAGTGATGCGAAGGCGATGCTTACTGTATTAGAATTAGAGAATTTTGATGAGAAAATTAAAAATCTTTCCGGTGGACAGAAGAAAAGGGCCGCGCTTTGTAAAGTTTTATTGCAAAAGCCAGATATTTTGATTTTAGATGAGCCTACGAACCATTTGGATAATAAGATGTCTGACTGGCTGGAGAATTATCTTAAAAGTTTTCGTGGTGTACTGTTAATGGTAACGCATGATCGCTATTTCCTTGATAAGGTAACGAATCATATTTGGGAAGTAGAAGGTGGCAAAGTTTATTATTATGATGAAAATTATTCTGGTTATCTGGAACGGAAAGCAGAGAGAGAGGAAAGAGAGCTTGCCTCAGAAAGAAAAAGACAAAGTATTCTCCGCAGTGAAGTAAAGTGGGTAATGCGTGGGGCAAGGGCACGTTCGACAAAGCAAAAGGCACGTTTAGAGCGTTTTGAACAGTTAAAAGCGATGGATTCCCCAAAGACAGCAAAGCAGGTAGAGATGGGATCTGTTGGAACCAGACTTGGAAAAAAAACGATTGAACTTTATGATATTTCAAAAGCATATGGAGACAAGGTACTTTTTAAACATTTTTCCTATATATTTAAACGATTTGAACGAATTGGATTTGTCGGGCATAATGGCTGTGGAAAGTCCACATTGATGAAGATTTTAGCAGATTTAGAACAGGAAGATTCTGGAGCGATTGAATGGGGAGAGACAATAAAAATTGGTTACTTTGCACAGGAATGTGAAGTAATGGATGAAAGAGAAAGAGTTATTGATTACATTAAAGATGCAGCAGAATATGTACGAACTTCCGAGGGACTGGTCAGTGCATCAAAAATGTTAGAACGTTTCCTTTTCAGTTCAGATATGCAGTATACGCCGATTGCTAAGATTTCTGGTGGTGAAAGAAGAAGATTATACCTTTTAAAAGTGCTGATGCAGTCTCCGAACGTTTTAATACTTGATGAGCCGACAAATGATCTTGATATTGCGACACTTCGGGTTTTAGAAGATTTTCTTGATGAATTTGCGGGAATTGTCATCACCGTTTCTCATGACCGTTATTTCCTTGATAGAACAGTTGACCGTATTGCTGCTTTTGAAAATGGAAATATTGTAGTCTACGAGGGTGATTATACAGAATATCAGGAAAAATCAGGAAGAATTGAGACGGATTCCATTGACAGTGTGGATTCTGGTTCCGGGCTTCATATTAAAAAGAGCAATGAGAAGAAGAAAGAAGGAAGAGAACAGTGGCTTGCTTCTAAAAATAAAGAAAAGAAGTTGAAATTCTCTTATAAGGAACAGAAAGAATTTGAGACAATTGATGAGGATATTGAGAAATTAGAAGAAAAAATTACAGAGTTAGAAGAACAAATCAGCAAATGTGCGACCGATTTCATAAAATTGAATGAATTAATGCAAGAAAAAGAAAAGACGGAAGCCGAACTTTCTGATAAAATGGAACGGTGGGTATATTTAAATGATCTTGCTGAAAAAATAGAAGCACAAAAGAGGGAGAATAATAATGAAAACATTTAAAGAGGCAGATATTTTACTGCCTGGAAAAGAAGTAAATATGGAGAAGTGGTCTGTTATTGCCTGTGACCAGTTTACCAGTGAGCCGGAATATTGGGAAGAGGTAAAGAAATTTGCCGGTGATAGTCCCTCTACTCTCGATATGATTTTGCCGGAAGTATATTTGGAACAGGAAAATCATGAGGAGCAACTTAAAAATATTGAGGCTTCTATGAATAAGTATCTGCATGAAAAGGTTTTTACAGAATATAAAGATGCGATGATTTATGTAGAGCGGACAGACAGTGTTGGGAATGTTCGCGCAGGTATTGTTGGAAAGATTGATTTGGAACAGTACGATTATAGCAAAAAGAGTACATCTTTTATAAGAGCAACAGAGGCAACGGTAGCAGAAAGAATTCCAGCCAGAGTGGAGATTCGTAACAATGCGGTAGTGGAACTTCCACACGTTATGCTACTTGTAGATGATGCGGGAAAGCATGTCATAGAACCGTGTGAGCAGGAAAAGGAACATCTTCCACTTTTATATGATTTTGACCTTATGATGGGCGGCGGACATCTATGTGGCTATCTTCTTGGAAAAGAGGAAAAGAAACGGATTGAAAAAGCACTTACATTCCTGGCAGATCCAAAGTGTTTTGCCGATAAATATCATGTAAAAGACCGTCCGGTTCTTTTGTTTGCAGTTGGAGATGGCAATCATTCACTTGCAGCTGCTAAAGCATACTATGAACAGTTAAAGGCTGCACATCCAGATGAAGATCTGTCGGAGCACCCAGCGAGATATGCGCTCGTAGAGGTTGTAAATCTTCACAGCCCTGCTCTTCAGTTTGAGGCGATTCACCGAATTGTTACCGGTGTTCATGTAGAAGATTTATTAAGCAAGATGAATGCGGCTTTACATATTAAAAAAGAAGGAAAAGGGCAGACCTTCTATACTATTTATAATGGAAAGAAAAAGAAATGTGTTATTGAACGTCCAACGTCTAAGTTAACAGTAGGAAGCCTGCAGAGATTTCTTGATGGATATCTGGCACACAATGGCGGAAAGATTGATTACATTCATGGAGAAGAGGTAGTAGAAAGCCTTGCCAGGGAAAAAGACAGCATAGGATTTATTTTACCGGATATGGGAAAGGAAGAACTGTTCCCTACAGTAATTCATGATGGAGCATTACCGAGAAAGACATTTTCTATGGGACATGCACAGGATAAACGTTACTATACCGAATGCCGCAAAATAAGAAAATAGTATTACAGATACGTTTGATTTTAAATTCTGTAGTGATTATAATAACAGAAAGAAAAATTTTGCGAAAATCTCCGGTAATACATTACTGGAATTAAGGTGTCACAATAGTCAGTTTACTCAAGAAAAGGAGATGATGTTATGCCGACAACATATACACATTATGCCTATGGACAGGAAGTTTTTCATAAACTTCCCGAAGAATTACAAAGAAAAATAGAACCATATATCGAATACTATAATATTGGCGTACATGGTCCGGATATTCTGTTTTATTATCATTCTTATTGCAAAAATAAAGTAAATCAGTATGGGGTAAAAGTACATCACGAACCTGCCAGAGAGTTTTTTAAACGGGCATTTAGGGTGTTTCAGGCACAGGAAAATAAGAATGAAGCATTTGCCTATCTTGCTGGATTTATGACACATTTTATTCTGGACAGTTCCTGTCATCCTTATGTAAGAAAGCGCATAAAGGAAACGGGAATCAGTCATACAGAGATAGAGACAGATTGGGATTTTGAGGTGATGCAGCGTGATGGCAGAAATCTAAATCATTATAAGAGAGCCTGCCATATAAAGGATAAAAAAGAGATTGCCGCCGTAATTGCACCATATTTTAAGAAGTCTGCGAAACAGATACAAGTCAGTCTTTTTCATATGAAACTGGTGATCAATTATATTTTCCGTTCTGGATTTGGAGTAAAGAGAGCGATTACAACAGTGATTGGCGGATATGTCAGTCCAGAATTAGATCTGCATCATCATTTTATTCCAAAAGAAATCAATCCGGCGGATGCAGAAACCTGTAAACATCTTTGGGAACTCTATAACGGCAGTCAGGAACTTTGTGTGGAGATGATAATAAAGCTTTATAAGGCGTTACATAGTATGGATATGTCTTTTTGTAAGGAGAGAAGATTGTCCAGAAACTTTTCTTAGAGTGTGTTTGGAAAATCATTAAACTTAAGAGAAAATTAAAAAGGAGAGGCGATATGAAAAAGAAATTAACAGGAATACTTTTACTGTTGCTGTTTATTGCCCTGCCTTTGCAGGGACAGGCAAAAGTGAAAGCACCGAAGAAACAATGCCATGCTTATGTGGTGATGGATGCAGGCTCTGGGGAAGTTCTTTTTGGGCAGGATGCAAATAAAAAGATTTATCCGGCAAGTACAGCAAAGCTTATGACAGCGATTGTTTGTGTAGAAAAGGGAAATGTAAACTCTGTGATAAAGACAAAGTCTGATGTTGTATACCGCACAACGCCGGGTACATACAGCTTAGGAATTGGTGCAGGAGTAAACTATACTTTTAAAGATTTATTACATATGAGTTTGATGTCTTCTGCAGCAGATGCGACAGATTCTCTGGCAGTTGGTGTTTTTGGTTCTAAAAAGGCCTGCGTAGAAGCAATGAACGAAAAATGTAAAGAACTTGGTTTAAAGAAGACCCATTTTGATAATCCGGTTGGTTCTGATATTGGCGCAGGATATAATGAAACTTATGCCAGTGCAAAGGAAATGGCTAAAATATGCCGTTACGCAATGGCAATACCATTAATTCGAAGTGCTGTTTCAAAGGCACATTATTCCACACAAAAAGGCGGAATGTATGTTAATACAACAAACTGGTTTTTGAAAGGAATGGCTTATTATGACCGTGATACATATAAGATTATCGGTTCAAAATCCGGCACTACCAATGCAGCAGGCCATGTATTTATTGCAACAGCAGCGGATTATGAAGGACACGAACTGATTTGTGCCTACTTTGGAAATGTCAGTAAAGAAAGTACATTTGCTTCTATAAGAAGCCTGTTTGATTACGCATTTAACAACTATAAAAAGGGTAAACTTACCCTGACACCAAGTAATTACGATGTGAGAAGTTCCCAAAAGTACGGCGCGGTTTATAGCGAATATTCTGCACTTCATTGTTATCCAGCGCAGAAAGACGGTCTGTTTGCACCAAACAAGGCAATTACAAGAAAACAGCTTGGAACAATGCTCGAAGCAATTGGTTCTTTAAAAGATAATGCAACCTTATCTGCTTTTGTTTCCGAAAATGAAAATGGAACTGTAACGACTACTCGTTTTGCACAGCTTCTTCAGGAATTATATCCAGTAACTATATCGGATAAAAAGGCAGAAGAAGTGCTGGCTTCCTGTAGCAGTATAGATACAATGGATGAAACAGCAAAAGAAGCTTATGCTTCCTTTGCATCGGGTGCATTAGCAGTAGATGATTCCTGCAAAACAGCCAATCAGCGTATTACAAGAGGGCAGGCATTGTTGATTGCGGATAAACTTGCTGATTATCAGATGAACTATCTTGCAGATCATGCACAGACACAGATTGCAGAAGTTCGCCAGATTCCGGGAAAAGACGGAACAATCACACTGCCAGCTATGTCCTATACGACATTTAATAAAAAGTGGAGTGATAGCTTAAAAGAGCAAAAAGAAGCGCAGGATGCAGAGGCAGCAGCAAAAAAAGCAGAAGCAGAGCGAAAGGCAGCCAAAGAAAAACAGCCAAAAAAAGATGCGGAGCAGATAACAGAAGAGACCAAGTCAAAAGAAAATGCTTCACAGGCAACAACAGCCACACAGAAACAAAAAAAGAAGTAATAACAGAGACAAAAAAGAAAAAAGTAAAAAAATAAAACAGAAAATGAAATAAAAAGAGGTAATAAGTTATGGGGAAAAAACTTTATAAATCATCTTTAGACAGAAAAATATGTGGTGTTTGTGGAGGTTTTGCAGAATTTTTCGGAATTGATGCGACAATCCTTCGTCTGCTCGTTGTTCTTTTTACATTAGCAGGAGGTTCCGGTGTATTATTTTATATTGTTGCAGCGCTTATTATGCCAGATGAGCCAGAGTATTATTAATGATAAAGTGGAACTAGTAATTTAGAGGAAAAGAAATGGACATTTCAAAAAAACTTGTAGAGACGCATTCCTTAACGAAAGAAGAATGTCTGGAATTATTTTCATTATTTAATAATTCTGAAGTCATGGAATATTTAAAAGAGGAAGCTGTCAAAGTACGCAAACAGTATTATGGAACAAAAGTATTTACAAGAGGACTGATTGAGTTTACAAATTACTGTAAAAACAATTGCTATTACTGTGGAATACGAAGAGATAATCGTAATGTAGAACGATATCGCCTTAGTGAAGAAGAGATTCTTGCATGTTGTGCAAATGGTGAAAAGTTAGGCTTTCGTACTTTTGTATTACAAGGTGGGGAAGACCCGTGGTATACGCAAGAGCGGATTGCAGATATTGTAAAAAAGATAAAGAAAGCACATCCAGATTGTGCGATTACATTATCAGTCGGAGAAAAATCAAAAGAAATATATAAAGCATGGAAGGAAGCGGGAGCAGACCGCTATCTGCTCCGCCATGAAACGGCCAATACATCACATTATCACATGCTCCATCCAGAAAGTATGCATCTTTCTAATCGCAAACAATGCCTTTATGATTTAAAGGAACTTGGCTATCAGGTGGGTGCCGGATTTATGGTGGGGTCCCCGGGACAGACATGGGAACATTTGGCAGAAGATTTAGTCTTTTTGCAGGAATTACAACCACAGATGGTTGGCATTGGCCCGTTTATTCCACATCATGATACAAAGTTTGCAAAAGAAGAAGCAGGAAGCGTAGATTTAACATTAAAATTATTATCGGTACTTCGATTGTTATTACCGAAAGTATTACTTCCGGCAACAACAGCACTTGGAACGTTAGATCCATTAGGAAGAGAAAAAGGTCTTAGTGCAGGAGCGAACGTAGTAATGCCAAATCTTTCTCCAGTAGAAAATCGAAAGCAGTATGAGCTTTATGATAACAAGATATGTACGGGAGATGAGGCAGCTAAATGTAAAAACTGTCTGTCTGCCCGAGTGCGTTCTGCCGGGTACGAACTGGTTGAGGACAGAGGCGATTATATCGGTTAGATCATCCAGCCGCTTCATGATTAATATTGGTTACTAGAGCATGTTTGAAGAATGATAGAAATGTATCAGTAATTAATATTATAATGGAAGCAAGCAGGGCGAATTCGTGATACTATATAAAAAACGAATTTTATTTGCAATTATAAATTTATAATTGCAATAAGTAGAAAAAGAAAGGGGAGCATGATGAAATATTGTTTTGGAGTGGATGTTGGAGGAACAACTGTAAAACTTGGTCTTTTCACAGTAGAAGGAGAACTTCTTGATAAATGGGAGATTAAGACTTACACAGAAAACGAAGGAGAACGTATTCTGCCAGATGTTGCAGAGGCAATTAAGGGAAAAATTGCTGAAAAACTTCTTAAAGCCGAAGAAATCTGTGGCATTGGAGTAGGAGTGCCGGCACCTGTAGATAAAAACGGAGCCATTGAACGTGCCGCAAATGTCGGCTGGATGGCAAAAGAAATCAAAAAAGAATTGGAAGAACTCACAGGTTTCCCATGTGTTATTGGAAATGATGCCAACGTAGCAGCTCTTGGTGAGATGTGGAAGGGTGCCGGAGAAGGAGAAAAAGACTTGATCATGGTAACACTTGGAACTGGCGTTGGCGGCGGTATCATCATTGATGGTCATGCGGTAGTCGGAGCTCACGGAGCAGGCGGAGAAATCGGACATATCACAGTAAGAGATGATGAGACAGAGGCTTGCGGATGCGGAAGAAAAGGATGCCTTGAACAATATGCTTCTGCAACCGGGCTTGTCCGTCTGGCTAAGAGATATTTTGAGAAAAATACGAAAAACAGTATTTTAACTGGAAAAGAAATCACTGCAAAAGAAGTATTTGATGCAGCAAAAGCAGGAGATGCAGCGGCTTTAGAAATTACGGAAGAATTTGGTGCATATCTTGGACAGGCATTAGTAAATTTAGCAGCAACCGTTGACCCTGCTGT
>OBWY01001435.1_pt1 | contig 14046 bp, 11 predicted proteins | sample 1538081 | NCBI WGS metagenome assembly OBWY01 (sample SAMEA2580089, study PRJEB22360) | human gut metagenome | biome: human gut; feature: human-associated habitat; material: faeces | place: Denmark | collected 2008/2010
AGCTAATATCGATAATAATGGAATAAATGTAGTTATACCTGAATTGACTAATGATACATTTTTAATATCTAAAGCTGATATATCAAGATATATTAATATAGATGCAGATCAGCTTAAGCCTGTTTTAAAAGCTGCATTAGCTGACTTTGTGAAGGGCTATGAAGTTATGGCAATGGATTGCGTGAATACAGTCAGCGAAACAGGAAAACACACTTATAATATTAATATAGATGAAACAGCTTTAGTTAATGGCTTTAATACATTTGTGGATGAATTATATAAAGATTCACAGGTTCTTCCATATATTTCGTTGTTAAATGTATATGGCATAAAAAAGGACAGTATTAAATCTGAATTTGCCACGGAAGTAAAGGACTGCAATGTAGTGCTTGATATAGAGGCTGACAGGGATAATAACCTTGTAAAGGTGAGTGCTGTAGTATATTACAATCAAAACGCTGTCTGTAATATGGTTATTGATTTTGATGGACTGGATAATATGACGCTATATATTATGGCTGAATATTCACAGGCTGAATATGTGAATTCGGTAATACAGATAGATATGCAAAGTGATAATGTAATAGGAGTGTCAGCCGATGCAGATATACATTTTATGAATCACAGTTTAAAGCTTAAGGCATCAGGAAGTATTAATATCCAATAAGTCTTTGCAAAATAATTATTTTACATTTCTGTAACCAATCCTGAAAAAAGCGTACTCTATAAGTGAAAGCTTTCAAAAAGAAATAATTAAGGACGATTTAATAAAGTGTGCAGCGAAGAAAAAATAATTGATTTAATAGCAAACAGAGATGAATCTGGAATGCGTGAATTAATGGAGCGGTATCAAAGACCATTAATGAAGCTTGCAATGAATATGCTTGACAGTGAGGAAGATGCAAGAGAATGTGTTAATGATACGTTTTATGAAGTATGGAAATCAGTTCCAGATAACAGACCGCAATATTTGTTTGCATATTCAGCTACTATATGCAGACATATAATCTGCAAGAGAATAGACCATGACAATGCATTAAAAAGAAGCTCTAATGTTATAGAACTTACAGCCGAGATGGAACAGTGTATCGGCAAGCCTGATAAAGCACTTGAGGGTGATGAACATATGGTAGGAGAATTGATTAATACATTTCTTAAAACATTGGATACTGATAAGAGAAATATATTTATCAAAAGATACTGGTATTCACAACCTGTTAAAGTTATATCAAAAGAACTTGGAAAGAGCGAAAGTTCAGTTAAGGTTGCACTGCACAGATTAAGGAAAGATTTAAAGAAGTTTTTGGAAAGTGAGGGCGTTTTGGTATGAATGGTGAGAAATTATTTAAGTCAATGAACAATATTAATCAGGAGTGGATTGAGCAGGCAAAGCCAGCTAATAAGCCTGTCATAATGAGAACCAGATCAAAAATATATAGAAATATAGCAGCAGCGGCAGCCGCAGTGATTGCAATCTCGGGATTAACTTACACTGGTGTATACGCGTACCAGAAGTATCTTGTCCCAAAGAGTAATGTCAATTTTGAATCTCATATAAGCGGGGATAGTTCGGTTAATGTCTATAATACAGGTAATGTTACATCTACAGAAGAATCTAATGTTGACGTGGAATGGGGAAAATATGTTGCTAATGGTGGAAGATTTTATATTGAACTGACTATAAAGTCAAAAGACGGAAGTCCGATTATACCTAATGATGATACCTTAAGTCCAATAATTGGTACATTTGATTTTGCAGATACTGTAATAAAAATAAGTGATGAAACAGACCAGTTCAAATCAACAGGTACATTATACCATCTTAATTATAATGGTATGTCAGATGATGGTTCAGAAATATATGCAGAATTAATATATGTTAATGCTGATTCAAGAGATATTGTTAATCATAACATTTCGATTGATGTTAAGGATCTTAAGTGTACGTACAGAAATGGTGAAGATAATAAAACAAGAGAAACCAGAACCTTAGCAACAGGGGAGTGGTCTTTTGAAACAGTTCTTAAGAGTAGCAGCACAGGTGTGCTTAGTACAACTCCTAATATATCGGTTACATCATCTTGTAATGCAGACCAGACTATCAATATAGATACACTTAAATGTGATGGATTCGTACTTGATATATATGGAACAGGAAATGCAGACTTTAAGTGGTTTGGCATGAGTGGTAAATATGCACCTGTAGTACATCTTAAAGATGGCACAGTTGTTAGTATTGACAACAAAACTTCTGATTTAAGTGCCAAAGCAGGTATTATGCATATATCATTTGCATTAAAACAGGTTATCAGTGTTGATAATATTGCATCTATTGAGTGGCATGGTGTAACAATATATTCAGCAGAATAATAAACTATAATTAATAACTACAGCTCCTAAAATGTAAAATAACCTAAAATAAACCCTTCAAAAGTAAGACACTGTTTCTGACTTTTGGAGGGTTTTAAATGTTTGTTAATTAAATAGCAATCTGTTATGAATATACAATGTATGTGCTGTAGCGGAATCTTCTTAAACGCTGTTCCATTTTAATTGCATTTAAGAGTATACGGTAAGCACCGACCTGAACCTTATAATAGCCGTCCTCATATATTATAAATGCAGGAAATCCGTCCATTAAAAGTGAATTTAACATTCTGTCGGCATTATCCTTGTTGCGGTATGCGCCAACCTGTACACGGTAAAGTGCTTCATTTTCTGTGTCATAATCATTATTGTCACAAGGACATTGTGGCATAATATTTGAACTACTGACAGGGACAGAAAACACCTCGTTATCAGGTGGGATGGAATTAACCATAGCTGTGTTGTCAATTGGGGCAGAAGCAGTTCTGCCAGAGTTATTCATTTGGCTGTTGCTGCTATTATAGTTGTTACTATTGTTGTTGCTATTATAGTTGTTACTATTGTTGTTGCTATTATTATTGTTGTCAGTGCGATTGCTTTTATTGGAAGTGGTATTTCCGGGCCTGCCTGATGGTATGCTTTCTAATATTCCGTCTGCGATTGCTTGTGCAATGCTGTCGAATTCTTCATCAAATAGATAATTGTCTTTATCGTTGTTAATAAATCCAGCTTCAACAAGAACGGCTGGCATTTTGGTACGTTTAAGGACAACAAGGTTTTTGCGTTCGTCTACACCAAGATTTTTAAAGCCTGCATCTTCAAGCTGGTTATTAATATTTCTTGCCACCTCAGCCTTTAAACCAGTATCGCTGTATACAAGGGTTTCAACGCCCGAATACTGGTTAGGATTTTCTGAGGAATTGCGGTGTATTGATACGAAAAGGTCGGCACCGGAATTATTCGCATCGGTTGCTTTCTTAAATGGAGTTTCGTATTCGTCAGTAGTTCTTGTGTAATATACATCTATGCCATTTTTTTTAAGTATGTCACCGACAGCTAAAGTAAGGTCGAGAGTGTCATCTTTTTCCTGTCTGCCCTTATATACAGCACCGGGGTCGCTTCCACCGTGTCCAGCATCAAGGGCGATTCTATAATCAGCCATAAATCCTCCTAAAGGAAATATCAGTTTATTTTATTCATAAAATTTCATAAAGATACATATAATAATCAAAAATATAATGAATAATATAAGAGGAATTAGATTATGGTGTATGTACATACAATGGAAACTCCTGCCGATGCAATAGATAAAGGGAAAATGCGCATTAACGTATATGATAAACAGCAGGGCACACCATTGGCAGATGCAAGGATTTCACTTGCATATACAGGAAATCCTGAAAGAATTATCAATGAGATAATTACTGACTCAGAAGGAGCAGTTAATCTTGATGATCTTCTCACACCACCGGTGGAGTATAGTATGGAACCAGGTGAGAACCAGCCATTTTCGGAATACACTATTGATGTTAATGCAGATGGCTACGAGGAGATTAATATATCCGGTATTGATGTATTCTCAGGGGAAACAAGTATTCAGAATGTGTATCTGAATGAAGATAACAGGGAGATTCCAGAGAATAATATTGTAATTCCGGTTAATACGCTGTATGGCAGCTATCCTGCCAAGATACCAGAGACTGAGATTAAGCCGGTACGCCAGTCGGGGGAGATTGTGTTAAGCCGCGTTGTAATACCAGAAACAATAGTTGTGCACGATGGTGTTCCTACAGACTCCACAGCACTTGATTATTATGTGAGATACAAGGATTATATTAAAAATGTAGCGAGCAGTGAAATATATTCGACATGGCCAAGACAGACGTTGGAAGCTAATATTTTAGCAATTATGTCCTTTACCTTAAACAGAGTGTATACAGAGTGGTACAGAAACCAGAATTACAACTTTACGATAACCTCATCAACTGCATTTGACCACAAATGGGTCAACGGACGTAATATATTTGAAAGTATTTCACAGGTTGTGGATGAAATATTTGATAATTATCTGTCAAGACCGAATGTAAAACAGCCAATATTAACACAGTATTGTGATGGAAAGAAATCGAGCTGTCCTGACTGGATGACACAATGGGGAAGTAAATATCTGGGTGATCAGGGATATTCCTCAATAGATATATTAAGATATTATTATGGAGATAATATGTACATTAATACGGCTGAACAGATACAGGGTATTCCGTCATCGTGGCCCGGTGCAGATCTTGATATAGGCTCATCAGGGCAGAAGGTAAGGCAGCTGCAGGAACAGCTTAATCTTATAGGGGATTATTACACAGCAATACCGGCACTGACGGTTGACGGGATATATGGAGAGCGTACAGCGGAGGCAGTAAGGCAGTTTCAGAGAATTAATAATATGCCGCAGACTGGTGTTGTGGATTTCCCAACATGGTACAGAATATCGGACAGATATGTAAGGCTGTCAGGAATTGCAGAGCTTAATTGAAAATTTTTGCAATTATTTTCATAATTATATAAAATATTAGTTGACAGCTATAATTATTAGTGATACACTCTAATAGTTGTTAAACAAAGCAGAGTATCCACTCTCACCTTAGCGCAATCGGGCGACTTGGGTTTATATTTTTAAGAATGTGCATGATAAACAGCAATTAAGATGCATTATGATTAAAAAGTGGATAGTCTGACTATCCACTTTTTTTGATTTTGGAGGTGCACTACTATTAGCGAATTAATGATTAACGAGCAGATCCGTGATAAGGAAGTTCGTGTTATTGGAGAAGAAGGACAGCAGCTTGGAGTTATGTCTCCTAAGGATGCTATGAAACTGGCAAGAGAGGCAGAGGTTGATTTAGTAAAGATTGCCCCATCTGCAAAGCCACCTGTATGTAAGCTTGTGGATTATGGCAAGTATAAGTATGAACTTGTCAGAAAAGAGAAGGAAGCTAAGAAGAAGCAGAGAACAATAGAAGTCAAAGAAGTTCGTTTGTCACCTAACATAGATGTTAATGATTTGAATACTAAGTGTAATTCGGCAAGAAAGTTCATCGAGAAAGGCGATAAAGTAAAGGTATCTTTAAGATTTAGAGGCCGTGAGATGGCACATATCGATTCCAGCAAGCATATATTAGAAGATTTTGCTGAGAAGTTAAGTGATATTGCAGTAGTAGACAAAGCTCCAAAGTTAGAAGGCAGGAGCATGACTATGTTTTTAACTGAAAAACGTTAAAATATTATTTATTCCATATGAGAATTAAATTAGGAGGATTATTATGCCAAAGGTAAAGACAAAAAGAGCAGCTGCAAAGCGTTTTAAAGTAACTGGAACAGGTAAATTAAAGAGAATGAAAGCTTACAAGAGCCATATTCTTACAAAGAAGACTACTAAGAGAAAGAGAAATCTTAGACATGCAGCTATGACAGATGCAACTAATGTAAAGACAATGAAGAAGATTATGCCATATTTATAAGATATGGATGTCTGTGATTGATTATTAGGAGGAAATTAAGAAATGGCAAGAATTAAAGGCGGTATGAACGCAAAGAAGAAGCATAACAGAGTATTAAAGCTCGCTAAGGGTTATAGAGGAGCTAGATCTAAGCAGTACAGAGTTGCTAAGCAGTCTGTAATGAGAGCTCTTACAGAGAGTTACAAGGGTAGAAAGCAGAAGAAGAGACAGTTCAGACAGTTATGGATTGCAAGAATCAATGCTGCAGCAAGAATGAACGGTCTTTCATACAGCAAGTTTATGTATGGTTTAAAGTTAGCTAACATCGACCTTAACAGAAAGGTATTAGCTGAGATGGCTGTAAACGATGCAGAGGGATTTGCTAAGTTAGCAGAAGTAGCTAAGGCTAAGCTTGCTTAATTAAGATTTATATTGGTATTAATACCAGTTATATAAAAGGCAGAAAGCGAATTGATGTGTTCCAGTAATTCGGGAGCATATCAGATTGGGCTTTTTGCCTTTTTTTGTGATAATATTGTGAAACATTTGCATAATACTGGTTTTAAATGTGATATTGTGGTATAGTTTATAAGTCGGTGTTACGGCAATATTTAATGTGGAGACAGGTTATGAGAAAAGTATTAAAGAATAAAGTTGTAAAATATGCTGTTACAGCAGCTATGGTTATGTCAGTTATGATGACAACAGCCTGTAACAGTAAGATAAAGGTAGATTATGGATACAATCCAACTGATTATGTAGAGCTTGGAGATTATAAGGGAATTCAGGCTGAGGTTGATGTAACAGCCATAACTAATCAGGTTATAGATGATAAGATTGCAGAACAGCTTGAAAGTGAGACAACATATACAGATGTTAACAGGGAAGCACAGAAAGGCGATAAGGTTACATTTGGTTATACTGGTACATCAGGCGGACTTTCAATAGATGATTTTACTGGTTCTGATTATAGTATGACACTTGGTAAGGATGCTTTCCCTGTTGCAGGAACTGGCTTAGATGAAGAATTATATGGAATGGTTGCAGGACAGACTAAGGTAATAACAATCACACTTCCAGAGAATTCAAAGTATTCTGATTATGCTGGCAAGAGAGTTGTATTCGAACTTACAATGAGTTATGTACAGCAGGCTAATGTTCCTATGCTTACAGATGCTTTTGTTAAGAGTGCGTTCAACTGCGAAACAGTTGATTCATATAAGGCACATGTTAAGAATGATGTCAGTGGAACAATAGAAACTAAAATAACAGAAGCTAAGAATAAAGCAATACTTACCCAGCTTCTTGACAAATGCAAGGTTACAGGTTATCCAGAGGAATTCCTTGCACAGCAGTCATCAAAGCTTGAGGAATCAATAAGCTTTTACAGCACACTTCAGGGAAAGACTAATGATGAATATTGCCAGAACCTTTATGGCATGACATTTGATGAATTCGTTAAGGCATCAGCAGGACAGCAGCTTGTATATCAGGCAATTGCAGAAAAGGAAGGACTTGCAATTACAGATTATGAATACAAGGATGACCTTGAGCAGTTCGCTAAGGACAGCGGTTATTCAAAGGTAGATACATTTACAGATAAATATGACAAAGAAACTATTGTTAAGTCTATGCTTGTTAAGAAGGCACAGAATTTAGTAATGGATAGTGCAGTCATAACAGAGAAGTAGGATATATAAGAATACATTTGTTGAACATACACTATAAATCAGAAATCATAGCTGGATAAATATATTTAATGATATACTAATTCAGACAATGGTTTCTGATTTTTTGCTTTTAAAATTATCGAACATTTGTTATACTAAATTATGATATTGTGTATGCACAGTATGTGAAGGTTAAGTTTAGATGTACTGTTGATTTTAGTTAAGTGCATATGTAAGTTAAAGTGGAGATAGTGTGAGTATAATCACACATTGGATTGGAGCGTATATGAATTTAGATGGTTTAAATGATTGCCAGAAAAGAGCGGTTAAAAGGACAGAGGGTCCGCTTCTTATTATAGCGGGAGCAGGTTCTGGAAAGACAAGAGTTCTTACTAACAGGATAGCCTATCTTATAGATGATTGTGGTGTAGCACCATATAATATACTTGCTATTACATTTACTAATAAAGCGGCAAGGGAGATGAGAGAGAGAGTTGATGCGACAGTAGGACAGCAGGCTGGCGAAGTGTGGGTAAGCCCCTTCCACTCTACCTGTGTGCGGATTCTCAGGCGTTATATAGATAGAATTGGTTATTCCAATACATTTACAATATATGATACAGATGACGTCAAGAGTGTTATAAAGGATATATGTAAGAAGTTCAATATAGATACGAAGATGCTCAAGGAAAAAACAATTATGAATGCGATATCGCACGCCAAAGATGAGCTTATGAGTCCGGATCAGATGGAGCTTGAGGCAGGTGGTGACTACAACGGCAAGAGAATTGCCAATGTATACAGGGAGGATCAGAAGACATTAAAGCTTAATAATGCACTTGATTTTGATGATTTAATATACAAGACAGTAGAATTATTGGAAAATGATGCTGAAGTACTTAATTATTATCAGGAACGATTTAAGTATATTATGGTTGATGAGTATCAGGATACTAATACATCGCAGTTTAAGCTTATATCAATGCTTGCCGCCAAATATGGCAATCTCTGCGTGGTTGGGGATGATGATCAGTCAATATACAAGTTCAGGGGTGCTAATATTACCAACATATTGAATTTTGAGAATACATTTGCAGGAACTAAAGTAATAAAGCTTGAGCAGAATTATCGTTCAACACAGACAATTCTTAATGCAGCCAATGCGGTCATAAGCAATAATATAGGAAGAAAAGCAAAGAGTCTGTGGACAGAGAATGGCGAGGGTGAAAAGGTTAATTATACACTTTATGAAAATGGATATGATGAGGCACAGGGTGTTGTTGACAGCATAAGTTCTATGGTAAGGGACGGCTGGAATTACAACGATATTGCCATATTATACAGGACTAATGCACAGTCTAGAGCGTTGGAAGAAAAGCTTATGTTAAAGAATATACCATACCGTATATATGGCGGAATAAGCTTTTATCAGCGTAAGGAAATAAAAGATATACTTGCATATTTAAAGACTATAGACAATGGTATGGACGGACAGGCAGTAAAACGTATTATCAATGTTCCAAAGCGTGGAATTGGTGCGACAACAATTGAACGAGTTCAGGAATATGCAGACCAGAATGACATAACATTCTGGCAGGCTCTGTGCGATGCTGAGCATATCGATACGATAAAACGAGGTGTTGGAAAGTTAGAGCCATTTGTTACACTTATAGGTTCACTTAAGGCAAAGCAGGAATTTATGAGCATAAAAGAACTTGCCGAAACTGTTGTAAGTGATACAAGATATATAGAATGTCTTGCAGAGAGCGAAACAGCAGAAGAAATAGAAGCAAGACAGGAAAATATAGATGAATTGATTAACAAAATAGTAAGCTATGAGGAGAGCTGCCGACAGAAGGAAGAAACTCCTACATTAAGCGGTTTCCTTGAAGAAGTTGCACTCATAGCAGATATTGATAATCTTAATGAGTCAGATAAGCAGGTAATGCTTATGACATTACATAGTGCCAAAGGTCTTGAATTCCCTATTGTGTATATGACAGGAATGGAAGATGGCCTTTTTCCAAGTTATATGACAATAGTGTCAGATGACCCTGCAGAGATAGAGGAAGAAAGACGACTTTGCTATGTAGGAATAACAAGAGCAGAGAAGATACTTAACTTAAGCAGTGCGAAGATGCGTATGGTACGCGGTGAAACACAGATGAATAAAGTATCACGCTTTATTAAAGAAATTCCCGAAGAATATATGCACATAGAAAATAATAGTTCAGGATATAATAAAGGTAAGATTGCATATGGAGGAAAAGATGACTCAGAGGAAACACGTTCGTATAATATCAGAGCCAATGCCAAAGCCGCTCTTAACAGATACGGCTCAGGCAATGTGAATTATAAAGAACCAAAACGTGTATCAATCGGCGGCTCAACTTCAGCAGGCTACAGGTCTTCTGTGAGAAAGGCGAATACTAAGGTTGGTTTTGGTAAAGAATTTCCTATGGATATATTTGACTTAAAGAAGTCATCGAAGGCTGCTGGAGCTGGAGACAGTGGAACTGGCGGTAGATTGACAGCAGGTGGAAAATCTGTATCAGGCGGAAGTTATGCAGGTGCTTCATATGGCACAGCGGGTTTGACTGCCTCTGTTGGCAGTGCTGGTGGAACATCTGGACTTGGATATGGTGTTGGCGATACCGTGGTTCATGCCAAATTTGGAAAAGGAAAAGTAATTTCAATTGATAATGGCACAAGAGATTATATGGTAACTGTAACATTTGATGAGTATGGTTTAAAGAAAATGCTTGCAGGCTTTGCAAAACTTAAAAAAGCCTAAATATGGTGACAAATAAAATATGTTGTGATACAATATAGTTACTTTAAAAGTGTTTTGAAAGGAGCGGTTGTTATGAATAAGGATAAGATTGAAGAGCTTATTGCGGCAAGCAAGCTCAATGAACTTCTTCACAAGAAAGATGTAGAAGAGAGCAAGAAGAAAAGTAATGTAATTATCATAGTATTAGCAGTTATTGGAGCGGTTGCAGCATTAGCAGCTATCGTATATGCAATCTATAGATATTTCACACCAGATTATCTTGATGATTTTGATGATGATTTCGATGATGACGACTTTGATGAAGACTTTGAAGATGATGATGAATTCGAGAACTAATTATTCTGCCAATTAAAGAATGATTAAGACAAAGACCACTGGCTGGCTTACAGCCAGTGGTTTTTTAGATGTTCGGTGATGTGGGAGGAAGGCTGGTTAGCTGGTGGTTGGTTCGTATAAAAAATTGATAAAGAATAATGACAGGGTTAGTTTCCTGATTGATTATATAGAAGGATTGGAGATAAAAGATGAAAAAAGGCGGCATATATACAGGTTATGTAGAAAGCGTGGATTTTCCTAATAAGGGAAATGTAATAGTTAAGACAGAGGAAGACGGACAGACTATAGAGGAAAAGGTTGTGGTAAAGAATTCAATACCGGGACAGACAGTTAAATTTATGGTAAATAAGAAGAAGCACGGCAAATGTGAAGGAAGGCTTCTTGAAGTTGTCTGTCAGGCAGATACAGAAACTAACGAAAGATGTGAGCATTTTGGCAAATGCGGTGGCTGCGTATACCAGACTGTGAAGTACGAAGAACAGTTAAAGATGAAAGAAAATGCAGTGAAGAAGCTTCTTGCTCCTGTTATTAATACAGAATATGAGTGGGAGGGAATAATTGGAAGCCCTGTATCAAGTGAATACCGTAACAAAATGGAATTTTCATTTGGCGATGAGGTAAAAGATGGTCCGATAGCTCTCGGTTTACATAAGAGAAACAGTATGTATGACATAGTAACAGTAACAGGTTGTAAGATTGTGGATAATGATTACAGAAAAATACTCAAGTGTGTATATGATTATGCACTTGAGAAAAATCTCACTTATTACCACAAAATGAAGCACGAGGGGTATCTTAGACATTTGCTTGTAAGAAAAGCCGTAAAGACAGGACAAATCCTTGTGGACATTGTGACAACTACAGTAAATGATATCCCTATGGACGAGCTTGCAGACAGATTAAAAGCATTGTCACTTGATGGAGAGATAACAGGCTTCTTACACACTTACAATGACAGTGTTGCCGATGCAGTAATCAATGAAAAGACAGATATAGTATTCGGAAGGGATTATATTGAAGAAGAACTTCTTGGACTTAAATTCAAGATTACAACATTTTCATTCTTCCAGACTAACTCACTTGGTGCAGAAGTCCTGTACTCAAAGGCAAGAGATTATGTCGGAACAACCAAAGACAAGGTAATCTTTGATCTGTACAGTGGAACAGGAACAATAGCACAGATGTTAGCCCCGGTTGCAAAGAAAGTCATCGGCGTTGAGATAATACCAGAAGCCGTAGAAGCGGCTAAGATTAATGCCGGCATAAATGGTCTTGATAACTGCGAATTCATCGCAGATGATGTGCTTAACGCCCTCGATAACATAAAGGACAAGCCAGACTTTATCGTTCTCGACCCACCAAGAGATGGTATCAATCCAAAGGCACTTAAGAAGATAATTGACTATGGCGTGGAGTCAATGGTGTATATTTCCTGCAAGCCTACAAGCCTTGCAAGAGATCTGGTTATGTTGCAGGAGAGCGGGTATGAGGTTAAGAAGGGGTGCTGCGTGGATATGTTTCCGAATACGGGGCATGTTGAGACGGTTGTCAAATTATCCCTCAAAAAAGATACACCGAAAATTGAGGTTACAATGGAGCCTGATGAAGAGAGTAATTACACACCACAAGAAAAGGCTACTTATCAGAAGATTAAGGATTATGTGAAGGAAAAGTACGGTGTGAATGTGCATACTTCTTATATTGCACAGGTCAAGCGGATGTGTGGTCTGGACATAGGTGAGAATTATAATAAGTCCAAGAAAAAGAATCCAGAAGTAAAACAGTGTCCGCAGGAGAAGGTGGAGTATATAAAGGATGCGTTGAGGCATTTCGAGCTGATTTGGTAACTGTATATTAGTATGCCACAGCATTATTATAAAAAGTTCCTCTCGAAGCAGTAATTAAGTCAATCTTAAAGTAGGGACAGGATTTTTATATCAAACTCAAAATCGATTAATATTAAGTAAGTATTACGACAAAGGAGATAGGAGAAAATGGCATTTACAAGTGAGACTAAAAAAGAACTAGAGAATTATATATCAGGACATTTACCTAATAAAGAGTGGTATGAGTCACATTTTTATCCATTTATTGAGAATAAAAGTTTGAGAGATAGACTTATTGTAGAATTTATAAATGCGAGAAAAATTTATAAATTCTTTGAGGGTTTACAAGCTTCGGACGAGCTTTTATTAGCTCAGATAAAGACACAGGTAATAATGTATGTGTCTATTCAAGAGGCGGTTGTTAATTATTTGTTGTTTGAACTATTTGAGGAAACGAATACAGTAAAAAATCTTCTGTTTCAAGAACGCTTGGTCAAAATTGGAATACCAGGACATAAATTGGAAAAAATAGCCAAAGAACTGGAACATGATAAAAAAGATATTATTCCATGCTATAATAAGGTTCAAGCTGTTGATAAAACTAAAATTCGCTATGAACAAAAAGTAGCAGCATTATTAGAGCTGAATCTGATAAGTGAAGGATTGGCAGATGATTTAGTCAAATTATATGAATACAGAAATACTGTTCATATAGAGGCTGAAATGAAAAAGAAACTAGTGTATGACCTAAGTATGGGAGAATTAGCATATAGGAGAGTAGAAGGATTAAGTATAGAAGTGAGCAATGCACTAGAAAAACTAGAATCCACCTAAGAGTTTTAAAAGGATTCAAAAATTACAAGTATTGACACCGCTTCGTCCATGACGATAAATCAAGGGTTGAGGTGGTGTCATTTCTTATAGTCATAAGTAGTCAGAGAAGGAGGTTGAAAATACCTTCTTTATTTTATACCCATTTTTAAGGAGGTGGTGTCAAAAAGCATACATAAATACCGGGACGTTCCGTAAAGGAATATCCATAGATTTCGGGACTGTTTAGCAGTCCTTTTTTTGTAGTTTCAAAAAGTGTACATTTCAATATTGATAAAAAAGTGAATAGTTATATAAAGAGTTATTATTATCACAGAACAAATACAAGCAAGCAGCATTTAGATAAAAGCATAAATAAGATTATAATCTATTGTTAGTAGAATGATTTTATGGAAATTAGTAAATATTTTTACAGATTCGCATATAGAAAAATGTTTGTAGTATGAGATATCAAATATTAAGAGTGTGTGATGAGCTAATTATTACTGAGCAAGAAGTTACTATAATGCAATTAAATACTTTTATAAAAAAATGAATGAAATCAATATACAAGAATAAGGTCATTCTTAAAAATTTATAATGTGGAAAAACAAGTAAAAGAGATATATTTCACAAGATATATAGACTAAAATATTCGTAGAGTATTACACTTTGCGAATAAATATAAATACATTTTTTGATTTCTTTACCGAAAGTTTAGCATTTGACACTGTTTTTGTCAATATGCC
>OBWY01001441.1_pt1 | contig 14001 bp, 10 predicted proteins | sample 1538081 | NCBI WGS metagenome assembly OBWY01 (sample SAMEA2580089, study PRJEB22360) | human gut metagenome | biome: human gut; feature: human-associated habitat; material: faeces | place: Denmark | collected 2008/2010
TCAGGCAGCCCCTTTATTTTATGGATTGTAAAAAACGATGCCTTTAATATATAACCCTCCAATTTCTTGCGGGTTGTTCATATAGCCGTCCAAAGACAGAGGAAGTATGTATGTATTGTTGCCTCGGAAAGACCAAACTGTGTCGTTGGGATTTACTTTGTAGTTTTGTTTTTTTAGTAGGTCGACTAGCGGATAAACGGCGACAACGGTACTGTCTGGCCCCAATATTTCTACATTGCCGTTGTTCGTTCGGATATTTGAATTTTCATCGAAAAACAGGGCGTATTGGTAATCTTTTATATTTATGTTTTTGCCTTCGTAAGAATCCGATTGGTAGTAGGAAAAATAGATGCGATGATTTTCCTGTGAGCGATTCAATGCAGATGTTATCCCTTGTGTGAGTTTGGAAAATTGCATCGAGGAAACGGAATCGGTGAACCAGACTTGTATATCTTTTGCCCCATAATTCTCTGTGAGATAGAGAAGGTCGTCTTGTAGTCGGGTGGCATCGATAGAGTCGAGCTGGGTGCATTGGGTTTCTAAACTGTCGAATGTAAGTAGATTGTTTGTCCCGAGTTTGTTATTTTGAATGAGTGTATCTATCCGCTTGTGCATGGTATACCGGGTAATTTCGCTGAATCTCCACGGACCGATTGATGAGATGAGGAAAAGAAGAATAAATGAGATGAACGGGATTTTTATTTTTTTACCAGATGTAAAAATGGTATACAAGGCAGTCGTATAGCACCAAAAGTTGAGCAGTAGTACGTATAGGCGGTTGGTCGTGATACCATAGTCTTGAAAGCGTCGGATTATACCGATAGTCATTAAGATTAATAGTGGGAGAAGCAGTATACCGAACCACTGCCTGAAAAATTTCAGGGGACGATTCTCTTGTGGGCATAACGGATATAGCATAAAAAGTGTGATTGCTCCGCCTATGGTGAGAATGGAGACCAGTGCGGAGACCCAACCATCGGGAAGTTGCCACTGAATTATGATTTTTATTAAATAGGCATAAAGGATTGTTCCGTAGAGTATGAGGAGGGGTAATAGTATATATAAACCTAGAATTTTCCATGCTTGGGCAAACGGACGCACCTTTGTTTCGGTTGTCGAGGCGATAGGAATGTTGCCTAGCAGATAGAAAGGAAAGAACAAGGTATAGCAAAGCACATGTATGTTTGAATACATCTCGCTTTTGAATTCACAGCCGAACAGAGTATCGATAGAAAATAACGCCAGAGAGAGGCCGGCTGCCAAGACCGATGTAAAAAGTAGGCCTGTTAGTATTTGGATACACAACAGATAGGAGAAATTCCAAAAAGAGGTATCGGTGTTCTTTTTCAAAAAGGCAGCCCAAAACAAGGCCGAAAAAAATGTTACGATAGGAGCTATGAAAGCAAGTGTTCCGAAGAAATGTTCGGGAGTATCGTTCGAAAGATAGCCATACAAGCTCCATAATAGTACAGCGAGTAGGGATACCGAATGTCGTATAGTGGGGTTCAAGCGGTTCTCGAAGCCGAGGACGATACTTACAGCGAGGGGTAATGCACCTACCCATACGTACCAATAAACGGGTTCGTAGAGTATACTTCCTTTTACTTGCTCATAGGGGAGGTTGACGAGTAATAGCAGAGAAATACACAACCCTATTGTTGCTGTCGCTGCGACTGGAAATCGTTTGAACGCATTCAAAAGGGTTTCGGTGATGGATTGCCAACGAACGGTTTTTATTCTGTCGAGCATAGTTGAATGATGTTGTTGGTGAAGAATGAATCCCCTAAGTACATGAGTTGGTAAGAACTTACTTAGGGGATTCGGAAATATGTCAACAATGTTATTTATTGACTCTGAACTTGTCAATGCTGTCTTTTAGGTATCCGACCGATTGTCGGGCGGCAGCGATACCAGCATTGATGTTCGCTTCGGAGGTTTGGGCTCCCATTTTTTTCGGAGTGAAGAATATTCGGTTGCCGAATTTCTCTTTTAAAGTGTCGGCAATAGTGGGTGCAACATCGGCTACATAGTGAAAATCGGTACGATCTTCGAGTATGCGTGCCAGATCTTCTTCGTATATCACCTCTTTACGCGCCGTGTTGATAAGAAGAGCTCCTTTGGGCATAAGCGAAAGCAACGAGTAGTTGATCGATTGCTTCGTTTCGGCCGTAGCCGGGATATGCAGCGATACGAATTGACATGTTTTATAAAGCTCTTCGGCCGATGCGACAGGCGTTACACCGTCTTTTTTCATCACATCGTCGGGGCAATAAGGATCGAATGCATAAATTTCCATGTCGAATCCTTTGGCGATACGAGCCACATTACGTCCTACTTGTCCGTAAGCATGGATTCCCAGTTTTTTTCCTTTCAATTCCGTACCCGATGTTCCGTTGAAATGATTTCGTATCATTAAGATAGTCATACCGAATACGAGCTCGGCCACAGCGTTGGAGTTTTGTCCGGGGGTGTTCATTACACATACTCCTTTGGTCGTAGCCGCGTTGAGGTCGATATTGTCATAACCCGCTCCGGCACGTACTACGATTTTTAATTTTGGGGCAGCGTCAAAAACTTCGGCATCGACGATGTCGCTGCGCACGATGAGGCCGTCAACATCTTCGACTGCTTTTAGTAGAGCGGCCTTATCGGGGTATTTTTCCAAAAGAACCATTTCGACACCTGCGTTGTCGAGAACTTCTTTGATTCCATTTACTGCAACAGCGGCAAACGGCTTTTCAGTAGCAACTAATACTTTCATGGCTTTTCTATATTAGTGTTTCTTCTCAAATTCTTTCATGGTAGCTACGAGGGCTTCGACACTCGATTTAGGCATAGCATTATAAATGGAAGCTCTGAATCCACCTACCGAACGGTGTCCTTTAATACCCACCATGCCTTGAGAGGAAGCAAATTCGATAAATTCACTTTCGAGGTCTTTGTATTCTTCTTTCATAACGAAGCAGACATTCATGATGGAGCGATCTTCGTGAGCTGCTGTTCCGACGAAAATTTTACTGGAATCGATAGCATCGTAGAGGATTGCTGCTTTTTCCAAATCACGTTTTTCCATCTCTTTGATACCACCCATCTCCTTATAATATTTCAAGGTCTGCAATGCCGAGTAGATGGGGAGACAAGGAGGCGTATTGAACATCGACCCTTTTTTGATGTGGGTACGATAGTCGAGCATGGTGGGGATAGCCCGGTCTACATGTCCGAGAGCATCTTCTTTGACAATCACGATAGTAACTCCGGCAGGGGCTAAATTTTTTTGAGCTCCGGCGTAGATGACGTTATATTTGGAAACGTCGATAGGTCGGGAGAAAATATCGGAAGACATATCGGCTACAAGAGGTACATTTACGTCTGGGTCAAATCGCATTTCTGTTCCGTATATCGTGTTGTTGGAGGTAAAGTGGAAATAATCAACATCATCGGGGACAGTATATCCTTTGGGGATATAAGAGAAGTTGGCTTCTTTCGAAGAAGCGACGACATCTACTTCTCCGAACAATTTAGCTTCTTTGATTGCATTTACAGCCCATGTTCCGGTTTCGAGGTAAGCAGCTTTACGGTTCAACAAATTATATGGAACCATACAGAATTGCATGCTGGCCCCTCCACCTAAAAATAGGACATCATATCCGGCAGGGACTTCGAGCAACTCTTTTACTAGGGTTTTAGCTTCTTCGATAACCGCTGTAAATTCTTTGCTACGATGTGAAATTTCCAACAGAGACAGACCTGTATCTGCGAAATTAAGAACGGCATCCGCTGTGTTTTTAATGGTGTATTCGCTCAGAATAGAAGGGCCTGCATAGAAATTGTGCTTCTTCATAACGATCTTTGTTTAGTAGTTTGGTATAATTTGGTTTTGATAGATTACAAAAGTAATTCTTTTTTTCTTAGTTTTTCTGTGCTTTGAAATATTTTGTTACAAAAATTTACAAAATGACGGCTATTTGTTAGCCCGAGATAGCATTTCGACAGATTATTTGTATCGGTCTTTCCATAGCTTGTTTAGATGATCTTTCAGCTTGTTCTCCGCAACGTTATCCTGAGGCTTCCACCAATTATTGTCTTTCAACTCGTTTGGTAAATATTGCTGATTGACGAAGTTACCCGTATAATCGTGTGCATATTTGTAATTTTTTCCATACTCCAACTCTTTCATCAATTGTGTCGGTGCATTCCTAAGATGTAACGGAACAGGAAGGTTTCCTGTTGCTTTTACCGTTTCCAGTGCTTGATTTATCGCCATGTAGGCCGAATTGCTTTTGGGTGAACTAGCCAGATAGATTGTCGTTTCGGCCATGATAATGCGGCTCTCCGGCCACCCTATATTTTGTACAGCATCGAAGCAAGCGTTGGCTAAAAGCAAGGCATTGGGGTTTGCCAGTCCTACATCTTCGGAAGCCAATATAACCAATCGTCGTGCGATGAAAGCGGGGTCTTCACCTCCTTCGACCATGCGGGCAAGCCAATAGATTGCGGCATCCGGATCGCTGCCACGTATGGATTTGATAAATGCCGATATGATATCGTAGTGCATTTCGCCGTTTTTGTCGTAGGCGGCAGGATTTTGTTGTAACCGTTCCGTTACAATCGCATCGTCGATGATTATTTTTTCGTTCTCTCCGACCGCTTGGGATACGAGATCGATGATATTTAGCAGCTTTCGGGCATCCCCTCCTGAATAACGAAATAGAGCATCGGTCTCTTTTACTTCTATATCGCGTTCTTTCAGATAAGTATCGGAATGTATAGCTCTGTCGAGCAGTAGCTGCAAGTGCTTTACTTCGAGTGATTTGAGGACATATACCTGACAACGGGAGAGCAAGGGGCGTATTACTTCGAAAGAGGGATTCTCGGTCGTTGCTCCGATGAGCGTCACCGTACCGTATTCGACCGCGCCGAGGAGAGAGTCTTGCTGTGATTTACTGAACCGGTGGATTTCATCGATAAACAATATGGGACGTACTTTGGAAAAAATATTGGCTTTGCATCGGTCTATTACTTCGCGAACTTCTTTTACGCCGGATTGTACGGCACTCAATGTGAAGAACGGTGCTTGTAATTGTTGCGATATGATGTGGGCCAGAGTTGTTTTTCCAACACCCGGAGGCCCCCAAAGAATGAAAGACGAAATTTTTCCCCCATCGATCATACGCCGCAGTACGGCTCCCGGTCCTACCAGATGTTCCTGTCCGATGTATTCGTCTAAGTTTTTGGGCCTTAGTCTTTCTGCCAGAGGTTGTAACATAAATTACTTGTTTCTGTTGATACAAATATACTTGTTTTGGACCGTTTTTGCAAGGAAAGAAACGGAAAGATAGAGCCGTTTATGAGAAGTATGAAAATCGGCTGGTTTTTGGAGTAATAAGTAAAAAACTGTTATCTTTATTCCGCAAATTTAATTAGATATGTCATGAAGAGACTTTTTCTTTTTTTCTTGTTAATTGGATATTGGTCGGTAGTAAGAGCTTCGGATACGGTTTTTATAAAAGAGGCACAAGTCCCCATTTTGATAGAACGGCAGGATAATCTATTATTTTATCTTCGATTCGATGCACGAGACAGCCGAATGCTTGATGGAGTAACAGTAGATTTGTCGAGGTGTAAAAATCTCGACGATATTCAATCTGTGAAGCTCTATTATGGTGGAACAGAAGCCCGTCAAGAGGAAGATAAGAATCGATTTGCTCCGGTTAGTTATATTTCGAGTTTCAGTCCCGGTAAGACATTGTCGGCATATCCTTCTTATTCGATAAAATGTGCCGAGGAATCGAATGTGTCTGAGTCGGTGGTTTTGAAATGTAATTACAAATTATTTCCGGGAGTTAATTTCTTTTGGGTGAGTTTGCAGGTGAAACCCGGTACATCTCTTTTATCTAAGGTGACGGCAGATTTGAGTTCTGTGACAATAGACGGGAAAGAGGCTGTTTGTAAAAAAATGTCGCCCGACGGTATTGTACACCGCATGGGAGTAGGCGTTCGTCATGCTGGTAACGACGGTGTTTCGGCGTTTCGTATTCCCGGATTGGTCACTACGAATAAAGGTACATTGTTGGGTGTGTACGATGTGCGTTATAACAGTAGCGTGGATCTGCAAGAACATGTAGATGTTGGATTGAGCCGTAGTACCGATGGCGGGAGAACATGGGAGAAAATGAGATTGCCGCTTTCTTTCGGAGAGACCGGAGGCTTGCCGGCTGCCCAAAATGGGGTAGGAGACCCTTCTATCTTGGTTGATACAAAGACAAATACAGTGTGGATTGTCGCGGCGTGGACACACGGTATGGGGAATCAACGGGCATGGTGGAGTTCACAGCCGGGAATGGAAAAGAGCTATACGGCTCAACTCGTGATGACGAAGAGTACCGATGACGGCAAAACTTGGTCGAAGCCGATTGATATAACCGGGCAGGTGAAAGATCCTTCTTGGTATTTCCTACTTCAAGGGCCGGGACGAGGTATTACCATGCAGGCCGGCCGTTGGTATTTCCCATTCAGTTCATAGATTCGACTCGTATTCCGAATGCTGGTATTATGTATAGTAAGGACCGGGGTAAAACTTGGAATATACATAATCTGGCACGGACAAATACGACAGAGGCTCAGGTCGTGGAGATAGAGCCGGGGGTGTTGATGTTGAATATGCGGGATAACCTGGGTGGAAGCCGAGCCGTAGCCATAACCGAGGATTTGGGAAAAACATGGACCGAGCATGAGTCGTCCCGAAAAGCTTTGCAAGAACCTGTGTGTATGGCGAGTCTGATTCATGTTCGTGCCGAAGATAATGTATTGGGTAGGGATATCCTTCTTTTCTCGAATCCCAACACGAAGAAGGGGCGCAACCATATTACGATTAAAGCCAGTTTAGATAAAGGCCTGACGTGGTTGCCAGAAAATCAAGTGATGTTGGACGAAGATGAGGGGTGGGGGTATACCTGTCTGACCATGATCGATCGTGAGACAGTGGGTATTTTATATGAGAGTAGCGTGGCTCACATGACTTTCCAAGCTATTAAGTTGAAAGACTTAATTCGGGAGTAACAATTCTCCATTTTGTTAAAAGTGCTAAATTTAAACATTCCGCAGAAAGTGTGGTTAAACCTTTGGACAAAAACAGAGTCTTATAAACAGATTCGCGAATAAATAAATTGAAGAAAACTTTTTAATGAAAGGAGAAAATTTATGAAAAAGGCAATAGTATCGTTCGCTCTTGTTCTCGTTTTATCGATGAGTTCATTTGCCGGTAATAAAGAAAAGAACGAACGGAGAGAGAAATGTGAATTCCCTTGTGAACAAATGGTGAAAGATTTGAATCTTAGCGAAAAACAGCTTTCTCAATTAAAAGAAGCCGATAAGACGTTCGATACGGAAGTAAAAGCGATTCGAGAGAAAAAGAAGGAATTTGAGAAATCGAATCGAGAATCGATGAAAGCGGCTAAGGTTCGTCGGGATTCCACATTTAAATCTATTCTGACCAAAGATCAGTATATTCAGTATTTGGAACAGAAAGTGGCACGATTGGAAAAACGAGCAGCCCGCGATTCTTGGCGTGAAAGATTTAGGGCTCCATTTATGGGGAAAGATATGAAGCAGGGGCGTCTTAATCCCTTGCCGTGGAGTGAAAAGAATGTAGAAAAATAAAGAACAGTGAATAAATAGGTTTTCGGTAGGAAAGAAAGGCTGCTATGCAATGCATAGCAGCCTTTGCTTTTTATCTCGTTTCAGTTACGAAATACGATTTGGTCATTTTCGGTATCGACTATGATAGGCTTCGATCGGTCTACTTTCTGAGCCAGCAGGTCTTTCGACAACTGGTTCAAGATAAGCCGGTGTATCACTCGTTTTACCGGACGTGCTCCAAACTCAGGGTCGTAGCCTTCGGCTGCAATCAAGCCCAGAGCTTTGGGTGTAATTTCGAGGGTGACACCGTTTTTCTCCAACATCTTTTTGATGTTGTCGATTTGTAACGACACAATCTCTTCGATTTCTTTCTCGCTCAACGGGGTGAACATAATCGTTTCGTCTATACGGTTGAGAAATTCGGGACGTATGGTTTGTTTCAACATATTCAAGACCGCTTCTTTTGTTTTTTCGATGACTTCGGTTTTGTTGGCAGGAGTCATCTTTTCAAAATTTTCGCGTATCAAGGCGGAACCCATATTCGAAGTCATGATGATAATGGTGTTTTTGAAATTAACCAATCGGCCTTTGTTATCGGTCAATCGTCCGTCATCGAGTACCTGCAACAGAATGTTGAAGATGTCGGGGTGAGCCTTTTCTATTTCGTCGAACAAAACTACCGAATAAGGTTTACGCCTGATCGCTTCGGTCAGTTGACCGCCTTCATCGTATCCAACATATCCCGGAGGGGAACCGATGAGACGAGTGGCACTGAATTTCTCTTGATATTCACTCATGTCGATACGAGTCATCATGTTCTCGTCGTCAAACAGATATTCGGCAAGAGCTTTCGCTAACTCGGTTTTACCCACACCGGTCGTACCGAGGAAGATGAACGACCCGATAGGCCTACGAGGATCATTCAATCCGGCACGACTCCGACGAACAGCATCGGCAATGGCAGTGATGGCCTCGTTTTGACCTACAACTCGTTTGTGCAGTTCCTCTTCGAGGTGGAGCAGTTTGTCTTTTTCGCTTTGCATCATTTTGTTTACCGGAATGCCCGTCCAGCGAGATACGACATCGGCGATGTCCTCGGCATCGACTTCTTCCTTAATCATAGCTTTGTCACCTTGCAACTCGTGTAGCTTTTGTTGCGTGGCATGGATTTCGTCTTCTTTTTGTTTGATCTTGGCATACCGTATTTCGGCTACTTTACCATAATCGCCCTCTCGTTCGGCTTTATCGGCTTCGAAACGTAAGTTCTCGATGTCGATTTTGTTTTGCTGTATGCGGTTAACCAGTTCTTTTTCCGATTGCCATTTGGCTCTGAATTTAGTTTCCTCTTCTTTCAGGTCGGCAATTTCTTTGGCTAACTGTTGCAGCTTTTCGGTATCGTTTTCACGTTTGATAGCTTCGCGTTCGATTTCCAATTGTTTGATTCGTCGGGATATTTCGTCCAAAGCCTCGGGAACCGAATCTACTTCTATGCGCAGTTTTGCTGCCGCTTCGTCCATCAAGTCTATGGCTTTATCGGGTAGGAATCGGTCTGTTATATATCGTTCGGATAATTGTACGGCTGCTATGATAGCATCGTCTTTAATCCTCACTTTATGGTGATTTTCATACCGCTCTTTCAGACCTCTCAAAATTGAGATAGAGCTCATTTCGTCGGGTTCGTCGACCATGACGATTTGGAACCTACGTTCGAGAGCTTTGTCCTTTTCAAAATATTTTTGATATTCGTCGAGCGTGGTAGCGCCGATAGACCTCAATTCTCCTCTTGCCAAAGCCGGTTTCAGAATATTGGCAGCATCCATTGCTCCCTCGCCTTTACCGGCTCCCACCAACGTGTGTATCTCGTCGATAAAGAGGATAATTTCTCCCTCGCTTTGAATGACTTCGTTGACTACCGATTTCAACCTTTCTTCAAATTCTCCTTTGTATTTGGCTCCGGCAACCAAAGCTCCCATGTCGAGAGAAAAGATTTGTTTGCTTTTTAGGTTCTCGGGAACGTCTCCGCGTACGATACGATGCGCTAGTCCTTCGGCTATGGCTGTTTTACCTGTACCCGGTTCACCTATCAAGATAGGATTGTTTTTGGTTCGGCGACTCAGAATTTGTAATACTCGTCTGATTTCTTCGTCTCGTCCGATAACAGGGTCGAGTTTCCCGTTACGGGCACGTTCGTTCAAATTGATTGCATATTTGCTCAATGCATTGTAGGTGTCTTCGGCCGAAGCTGCGGTTACTTTCTTCCCTTTTCGCAATTCGTCGATAGCTGCGCCCAGTTCTTTTTCGGTTATGCCTGCATCTTTCATGAATGCAGAGGCCGGACTTTTCACGAGGAATAATCCCATGAGCATGGCTTCCAATGCTACGAACTGGTCTCCGAGTTTATTGGAATAGTCGATTGCTTTTTGTAGGGCATCGTTAGCTTCCCGACTCAGATAGGGCTCACCTCCGTTCACTTTCGGAAGCGATTCTATTTCTCTGTCGACTTGGTTGTTTAGCAACCCTGCGTTGACTCCCAATTTTTGAAAAAGGTATGAGGTGAGGCTTTCGCCTACTTGCAAGATACCTTTTAGAAGGTGTACCGGTTCTATGGATTGTTCGTTGTGATTACGAACAATCTCCACAGCCTTTTGGATAGCCTCCTGCGATTTGATTGTGAAATTGTCGAAATTCATATATTTATTCTCCTTTCTATTTTATCTTTTTTTGTTTTTACATTGGGATATAGTCAAAAGAAATGCCAGCCGTGTTTTAATGAAATATTGTCTGAAAATCAATTTGTTAATATGACATAATGTCTATATTTCCGATACGTTGGAAAGGTTCGGATCTATAAGAAGTTCATTTATAATTCTTTTTGTTTCTGACAAAATGACTTGTTTATTTTTTACAACACGGATGCAGCATAGAAAGTTCGAAGGAACAGAGGCTATCGGGTCTCGTTTATTTTCGGTGAAGATGCTGCGGAGATGGTATCGATAGCCATTTGGGGACGCTCTTTTCCAAAGAGCGGTGCTGTAAATTTCGGCTTGGAAGGTTCGACGATGGTATCGTTTTTCAGTAAGGTGGATATCTGAACGGGATTGGCAATCGTACTTACCGGGACATTACGTTTCCATTCGATGCTTCGTTTTATTGAATCAGTCTCATGTTTGGTGAGCGGGCGGGTAGTGTTCCCGAAAAGGGTCATTAAAACCATTTTGGTGCGTAGGGCCCTTTTCTTGCGTTGCCAGTTACGGTATATTTCGACAGGGTCGAGGAGTCCCACATAAGAGACGCCTATACCGAAAGGCATGGTGTTGGGTGCACTCATCGACCAGCTGTTGACAGGAGCGGGTTTGTCATTGGAGAGAGGCCGTAACAAGTTACGTAATACAAACATATCGACCATTCGCGCGATTGTTTCGTCGTGAAGGCTGGCTATGCTGTCTTTCACTGCGTGCAGTAAAATTACGTTTAACATGAATTCCGATGGATTTTCGGGAAACATGGTTGAGGGACGCATGATGTTTAAAGATGCAGATTCGAGGTGCTCGTTCAGCTTTTTCTGCATGAACCGATCGTTGGGTGTAGAAGAGGGTAGCTGTTCGGTACGGGGCCACGACAATTCACCTCCTTTTATTTCCAATTCCGACCCATTGCCCGGCCGCATGGGAGGAGGCGTGGAAGATTGGGCATATGCGGTGTGGCAGAAAAAAGACAGCCCGCATGTCCAACATAAAAAAACTATTATCGTTCGAGGCGTCAGCATAACAGCTGCAAATATATCTTCTATTTGATAAACTACTCGATGTTTAAAAAGAAATTAACCGATATAATATTATATAAACGTATTTGTAAATACTCCGTAGGATAAAGATATCGAAGTAATTCTTTTTAATGTTTTTTATGTTTATCGGTGTGTCTTGTCGTTTTTAGTGAAAATCAAGTTTATTTGATTTTGTCCATCATTTGCTTCTGACAGCAGTTCGCATTTTTTTGACGACAGTCCAAGACAGGCATGACCCAACAGAGCTAAAATAAATTTTGTTCTATATTCGCCTTGCATTATCTTTGTTCCCGAATAAAGTAAAGAAACTGTTTTGAGTTTTTTCGAGCAGATGTTGTCAATCAGTTTTTCTGTTTTTTCATTTGTGTTATTTTTTCGAGTAAAAAGGACGGACAATGGATTTTGAACTGGTACATACCGATGAGTGTACCCATGCTAGGGCCGGAGTGATAACGACCGATCATGGGAAGATACAGACCCCTATATTTATGCCTGTGGGAACGGTGGCCTCGGTCAAGGCCGTGCATCAGCGCGAGTTGAGGGACGATATTAAGGCACAAATAATCTTGGGGAATACCTATCATCTGTATTTACGTCCGGGATTGGATATATTGCGTCAGGCCGGTGGACTGCACCGGTTTAACGGTTGGGAACGTCCTATTCTTACCGATAGTGGGGGGTTTCAGGTTTTTTCTTTGTCCGACCGTCGGAAACTGACAGAAGAGGGGGCTCACTTTCGTTCGCATATTGATGGCTCGAAACATCTTTTTACTCCCGAAAATGTGGTAGATACCCAACGTATTATCGGAGCGGATATTATGATGGCGCTCGACGAGTGTACTCCGGGCGATGCCGATTACGACTATGCCAAGAAATCATTGGCCTTGACACGCCGTTGGCTCGACCGGGGGTGGAAACACTTTTGCGAAACGGAGGGTTTGTATGGTTATAAGCAAACTTTTTTCCCGATTGTACAAGGCTGTGTCTATCCCGATTTGCGTATAGAGGCCGCGAAGCATGTCGCCGATTTGGGAGCTGACGGTAATGCCATCGGCGGATTGGCGGTGGGTGAACCTACGGAAAAAATGTATGAGATGATAGAGGTTGTCAACGAGGTCTTGCCTCAGGATAAACCACGTTATCTAATGGGGGTGGGGACACCGGCCAATATATTGGAAGGTATAGAGCGGGGTGTCGATATGTTCGACTGTGTGATGCCTACTCGCAATGGGCGTAATGGTATGCTGTTTACCCGTAACGGTATCATGAATATGCGGAATAAAAAGTGGGCCGATGATTTTTCTCCTCTTGACCCGGAGGGAACTTCTTATGTCGATACATGTTACAGTAAAGCCTATTTGCGCCATTTATTCATTAGTGAAGAAATACTGGCCATGCAGATAGCCTCGATACATAATCTGGCATTTTATGTTTGGCTTACTCAGGAGGCACGTTGTCAAATTTTAGCCGGTACATTTAAGTCGTGGAAAGACGAGATGATATGCCGGGTGACTACACGATTGTAAAGAGGGACGAGATGAAGATATTGAAAAAAATAGATATCTATATTATCAAGAAGTTCTTGGGAACTTACTTTTTCGCGATAGCTTTGATTCTCGCTATTACGGTCATGTTCGATATTAACGAGAAATTGGATTCATTTTTGAAAGCACCTTTGTCGGCGACGATATTCGACTATTTTTTCAATTTTCTTCCCTATTTTGCCAATCTGTTTAGTCCTCTGTTTACTTTTATCGCTGTTATATTTTTTACCTCCAAGCTGGCCGACAACTCCGAGGTTATAGCCATGTTGTCGAGCGGTATCAGTTTCAAGCGATTGTTTGTGCCTTATATGGTTTCGGCAGCCATTATCGCTGCATTGAATCTCTATTTGAGTTGCTATGTAATACCACCGGCCAATGTGACTCGTATCGAGTATATGAATACGTATGTCAAAAATAAGCGGGTAGATTATGCCAGTAATATTCAGTTGCAGGTAGAGCCGGGGGTAATAGCCTATATATCGCGCTATGACAATAGTAACAAAACCGGCTATCGTTTTTCTTTGGAGAAGTTCGACAAGAAAGTTCTTCAATCCCGATTGACTGCTCAAACCATTCATTACGATTCGGCTTATCACTGGCGGGTTAACAATTATGTGATTCGTAATTTCAACGGTATGCGGGAGGAATTGATAAAAGGGTCGACGCTCGATACGATTGTACCCATAGAACCTTCGGATTTCTTGATTTCGCAGAACGATAGCGAAGTGATGACTACTCCCGAACTACGGCGTTATATTATCCGTCAAAAAGAGAGAGGGGTCGCCAATATAAAAAATTTTGAGATAGAATATGAGCGGCGTTTCGCTATGGCTGCCGCGGCATTTATCTTGACAGCTATCGGTATGTCGTTGTCTTCCCGGAAGGTAAAAGGGGGTATGGGTATCAATATCGGTATAGGTTTGCTGTTAAGTTTCTCATATATATTATTCTCGACTGTGACCTCTACCTTTGCGGTATCGGGGGCTACTTCACCTATGTTGGCGATGTGGATACCCAATATCATCTATACGGTAA
>OBWY01001450.1_pt1 | contig 13882 bp, 10 predicted proteins | sample 1538081 | NCBI WGS metagenome assembly OBWY01 (sample SAMEA2580089, study PRJEB22360) | human gut metagenome | biome: human gut; feature: human-associated habitat; material: faeces | place: Denmark | collected 2008/2010
AAATCAAATCCATTACCATATTCTTCCGCATTTCACTTTTTTGTAGTAACTTTGCATTTTAAAACCAAGATATATATTTATGCCTCTGCACAATAAAAAAGATCACATGGACTGTGTATATTATGCGACGGATGAAAGCGCGTTGTTTCGACAATATCGTTTGTCCGATAGTACGGATATTTCGGATATAAACGAAAGTCATAGTGTGCTTCTTTATCTTGCGGAAGGTTGTCTCCAGATTACATTGGGAAATTTTACGTCGCGCACCATTGAACACGGTATGTTGGTGTTTCTGCCGAAAAATATAGGCTTCACCGGACAAACTATCGGTTCAAGTTATTTTATTGCCAGTTTTTTTGCTGGGCGATTGCCTCTTTGCAACAAATACGATTTAGTCGATCTGCAATACCAGGTGCGTCAGCGTAATGGTAGGCATCTCCCCCCCCCTCCCGACAATTTCCGCAATTAGCAGTTTGTGAGGAACTTGTTGCTTTTTATTCTGATCTTTCCCACAATCTCGACGAAGGGCTAAACTGTCTTCATTTTCATCGGCTAAAACAAGAGGAATTGTGTATTCTTCTACGTGGTTATTATAGCCTGGAAGACCTTTATATATTATTGAAATCCGTTATTGGAAGCAGCGATAATTTTAAAGATTTTGTACTTGAAAATTATCAACATGTCAATGACGTGAGTGATTTTGCGTTGTTGGCTCATATGAGTGTACGCAATTTTCAGCGTAAATTCAAAGAAGAATTTAAGTGGCCGGTACGCGAGTGGCTCAACGAACGTCGTGCCGAACGTATCCTGCGTGATATTCGGAATACTGATAAAAGCATTGCGGAAATTGCTACAAGCTATGGTTTTGCCACTGCATCCTATTTCACGGTATTCTGCAAACAATATTTTGGTATGACACCTTCGGAATTGAGGCGGAGATCGAAACAGACAGCCACGAAATGTAGGGAGTAAAAATACAAAATGAGCGAATTCCTGTCAGCATTTCGCTTGAAGAATGATTCTGGAAGGTATGAAAAACAACTTTACAAGGTATGCGAATAAATAGATTGATGTTATTTATGTTACTGCTTGGGTATTGTCATATCGGTTGCGGGCAGGAACAAGTGTTGGTTGATACCCTGAACGTTCAGGTTTATTTCCGTCAGGGTTATTCGATTTTGGAATTTGATTATCGGGACAACGCAAAACGTTTGGCTGCTTTCGTGGACAGTGTTCGGACCTTGCAGGGGAGTGCCTCGTGTCGTGTGAAAACCTTCCGAATTGTGGGAACAGCCTCTCCGGAAGGCGTCAGCGTGTTAAACAAACGCTTATCGGAAAATCGAGCGAAGAACCTTGTAGCCTGGATTGAGGAGTATATTTCGCTTGAAGGAGCTACCCTCGACATTCAGGCTTTGGGTATCGACTGGGAAAGGTTGGAAAGACAGGTCGTAGCTTCGGACATGCCGTATCGAGACGAAGTGTTGGAAATTCTGCGCAATACCCCTGTCTGGGTAATTCGGGACGGTAAAGTCGTAGATAGCCGTAACAGGCAGTTGGGGATGCTTCGTGGCGGTCGCGCGTGGAGGTATATGGAGGAGTATTTCTTTCCTGAACTGCGGAGTGCCGGTGTGCGTTTGGTCTGCGAGATGGAATGTCCCGCATCCGCTTCGCAGCCGGAACCGGCGCCTCAACCTGAGCCTGAACCTGAACCCGAACCCGAACCCGAATCCGAACCCGAACCCGAACCCGAATCCGAACCGGTCGTAGAATCAGCCTCCGTTCCCGTCGAAATTCCAGTGCAACCGGAATCGCCGGCCTGCAAGCCGTTCTACATGTCGCTGAAAACGAATCTGCTCTACGATGCGGCCTTGGTTTCTAACATCGGTGCAGAATTCTATCTCGGGAAGGGTTGGAGTGTCGGTGCCAACTGGATGTATGCTTGGTGGAACAGCAACAAACGTCATAATTACTGGCGCATCTACGGCGGCGAATTGGACATCCGAAAATATTTCGGGCGCCGTGCCCAGACCAAACCGCTTACGGGACACCACCTCGGCATCTACGGTCAGGCTTTCACCTACGACTTCGAGACCGGGCACAAAGGTTACATAGGCGGCAAGCCGGGCGGCACGTTGTGGGACAAACTTAACTATGCGATAGGTGTCGAGTACGGTTACTCGCTTCCCATTTCCCGTCGTTTAAACCTCGATTTCACGCTTGGCGTGGGTTACTGGGGTGGAGAGTACCACGAATATATTCCCTCCGACGGCCACTACGTATGGCAATCGACCAAGCAACGTCATTGGTTCGGGCCCACGAAGGCGGAGGTGTCGTTGATTTGGCTGATCGGTCGCGGGAACTACAATGAAAAGAAAGGAGGCAAACGATGAAAAAGTTGTTCATATATCTGTTTGCAGCGCTTGCAGTCGCTTCGTGCGAACATAAAGACTTGTGTTACGACCACTCGCATACGATCGACGTAGAGGTGGTTTTCGATTGGCGGAATGCTTCCGAGGCAGCTCCTGAATCTATGTCGCTCTACCTGTTCCCGACAAACGGAGGAGAGGCACTGCGCTATGAGTTCACCGATTGCGGGGGCGGTACGATCCGGGTGCCCGTCGGAAACTACGGGGCGCTCTGCCTGAATAGCGACACGGAGAATGTCACTTATCGCAATACGGATCAAAAGACGACTTTCGAAGTATCTACTCGTACGACCGATCTGTTGTCCGGCCTTTCCGCTTTGGGTGTGCGGTCCGACGGTGTTCCTCGTGCTGACGGTACGGAAACCGAGCGTGTGGCGTTACCCCCGGATGAGCTTTGGAGCGATTGTACGGAGGGGATCGAGTTGAAGCAGACGGCTGCGGCCCAGACGATCGTGCTTTATCCGGAGCTATCGGTTTGCAGATATACGGTCGAAATTCGCAATGCGGAGAATCTGAAATACGTATCGGGTATCAGCGGCTCGTTGTCGAGCCTGGCGGGAGGCTTGCTGCCGGGTGTAGGCTACGATGCGATCAGCGAGGAGTGCGTCACGATACCGTTTGACGCCGCCGTATCTGCCGACAAGACGCTCGTTACCGGGAGCTTGCTCGCTTTCGGACATTGTGCTGCGACTCAGAACGCACATCAACTGACCATCTATGCGGTTTTGGCGGACGAGAGCAAGTGGTATTACACCTATGACGTGACGGATCAAATCCATTCGGCTCCCGATCAGCGTAATGTGCATATCGTTTTGGACGGGCTTCCGTTGCCCAAACCTATCGTCAATGGCGGTGGTTTCCAGCCTTCGGTGGATGAGTGGCAAAGTGTGGATGTCGATATCGAGATGTAAAATGTTAATGATCTTCCCGATTTTATGGGGGGGGGAATTTGCATAGATCAATGTTAAACCTTTTAATTAATTCACTGATGAAAAAACAATTATTTTTAGTGGTCGTGGCGGCTCTTGCCATGGCATCGTGCTCGAAGGACGAATCGACGGGCATCAACAATGGCAACGCGATCGATTTCCGTGCAGCCATGCAGACTCGTGCTTCGGAAACGACGACGGCTAACATCACGAACTTTTTCGTGACGGCACTCGACAAGAACAACGCCAACTATTTCTCCGATGCGGAGTTTACCAAAGATGGCGCTTTCTTCACTTCTACTCCGGCCTACTATTGGCCCAGCGACGGCAGCAACCTTTCGTTCTTCGCTTACTCTCCTTCGGCTGCGGACTTGGGTGCTACCGTGACGATTAATTCGACGACCAAGACGCTCGCTGATTTCGAGCCCGCAACGACGATCGCCGACCAGAAGGATTTCATCACCGCCACTGCTACGGGCAGCAAAACCGATGAGGCGGCAGGTGTCGCCCTGACGTTCGGGCACCGACTTTCCCAGATCGAGATCAAGGCTAAAAACACGAACGACGGTTATGTTTATAAGGTTCAGGGCGTGCGTATCGGACAGCCGGTTTCGAAGGCGACGTTCGATTTCGGAACTACCTCCTGGCAGTTGGGATCGGTAAAGACTAATTATGAAGCGACCTATGCGGGTAGCGAAAAGACGCTGACCGGTACGGCCGCATCGATTATGGCGGTGGAAGACGACAATGCGATGCTCATTCCGCAGCAGCTTATAGCCTGGACTCCCGACACGGACAAGACCAATACCAACAAAGGTGCATATCTGGCCGTGAAGGTCAATATTACGACCAAGGACGGTGCCCGTGTCTATCCTTCTGTCGGCGAATATGACTGGGTCGCAGTAGCTGTCAATACCAAGTGGGAGCCCGGTCAGAAGTACGTTTATACGCTGGATTTCTCGAATGGTGCCGGTAAGGTCGATCCCGAAAAGCCCATGCCGGGTCCGACAGATCCGTTCAAACCGGGCGAGGATGTATTGGGCAGTGCCATTAAATTTACGGTTACGGTAACTCCGTGGACGTCGGCTTCGGAGAATGTTCCGATGTAATCGATAAATTAGGATCGGGCGGGGTTGGACCGCAAAGACTTGCCGTATGTCCGAAGGTGTAGTGTACGGCAGGCGAGGGGAGGAAGGCCTCCGGCCCTCCTCTGTCCCTTCCCGATCACTTGAGGTAGCCGCAGAGCTACCGTTCCGCTCGGCCGGAAAACGCGTGAATTATATAATGTCAATGTAAATTATGAAACAGATTCTTGCAACTTTCCCGTTACGCAATTTTCTGCGGGTATTTGCTCTGGTGGCAGTCGTGTCTGCGACCTCCTGTTCGAAAGACCCGGCAGTGGATGGAGAACTGCACGGTGATATGCTTCGTTTCGCAGTCGCCGAAGCGGACGGCTGGAATACGCAGTTGCGGTGCGGTGCTGCCGAGTCGGAAGAGAAGAGCGCTGTCTCTCCGGAAAACGTCGCGGAAGTATTTTCGCTCCGGGGAGAAAACCCTGCGGACACGCTGTTCCTGCACGCCTCGGTCGCCGACGGAATCGCCGCACCGTACCCGAATGTGCAAACCGACCGATTGCAGACGCGTGCCACGCCCGTCGAAACGGGGACCTTTTACGATTCGTTCGGCGTATTGGCTTCGGTTTATACGGGGACTTGGAGCGAGGATTCCTGCTTGCCGGATTATATGTACGATGTCGAGGTGACCGAAGCATCGTCCTGGACGACCTCCTATTACTGGCCCGGTGCCGGACGCAACATCCGTTTCTTCGCTTACGCGCCCTACGGCGGCCAGGGGATCGTTCTTTCGGATAAGACGTCGGCCGGTACTCCGTCGATCACCTATACGGTCCCGACAGCCGTCGCCGACCAGCAGGATTTGCTGGTCGCTGCTACCTCCGGGATGGCCGGCAATACCGCTGCGGCGGCTCCGTTGAGTTTCGCTCACGCGCTCACTGCCGTACGCTTCACTACGGGCGACGATATGATGTCCGGGCGCATTACGAAAATCACGCTCAAGGGCGTTTACGGTTCCGGTTCGCATACGATGGGTTCCGATTCGTGGAATGGTTACGGCGCTACGACAGACTTTTCGCAGACACTTGCGGCTACTGTGGACGGGTCTGCGGACCAGGAGATCACTCCTGTCGCAGCGACCTTCATGATGTTGCCGCAGACGCTTCCGTCGGGCGCTTCGATCGAGGTCGTCTATACGGACGACCTGACTTCGACACAACGAACTTTAACCGCCTCTATCGCAGGCAGCCAATGGCCGATGGGCAGAACCGTCACTTACCGGATTTCGACGTCGAGCATCGTAATCACTCCGACTTTTACCGTGATGGCTCCGGCCAATTTTACCTATGCCGGAGGCAGCGAAAATTATTCGGTGACCAGCTATGCCGCCGTTTCCCGTCCGGGCGATGCTACGCGAACCGTTCCGGTGGCCTGGACCGCCGAATTTGTCGAGGATGACGGCAGCGGGGGCTACAACGTGATCGCCCGTCCGGAATGGCTCACAGCTTTTACCGCGAGCGGCAACGGCGGTACGTCGGCCACGTCGTTCTCGGCTACGATTGCGGCCCAAACGGGTGTCACTTCCAATCCGCATAACGAAACTTTGAAAACGGCAGCTTCTGTCAGCGGCACGTACGATCTTTCGACCTCCGGCGGCACGACCGCGATGCGGACCGCCAACTGTTACGTCATCAACGCCCCGGGACAGTACTCCCTGCCGTTGGTCTATGGTAACGCTATCAAGGACGGCGGTACGAACGCTTCGGCCTACACTTCGCAGTCCAGCGGAACATACGTATTGAAGACCTTCGTAAACCATCTCGATGCGGCTATCACCGATCCCTATATCTATAACAATGCGGGGTGTACGCCCCTGGATGCCGTACTCGTTTGGCAGGACGAGGAAAATCTGGTGACGAATGTCCGGCTTTCGTCCGACAAGCACAGCCTGACCTTCGACGTGCCGCAAGCGACGATCAAGCAGGGCAACGCTATCGTGGCCGTGCGTGACACGGACAGCCGTATCATGTGGAGCTGGCATATCTGGGTGACGGACTACGAGCTGGGCAGCGATGTCAGGACCGTGACCAACTACCAGGGTATAGCGTATAAAATGATGCCGGTCAATATCGGCTGGTGCGATGCGGAAACCACCACCTACGACGCCCGCAGCGTGAAGGTTCGCTTCACGCAGGCGGAGACCGGTGCCATGCAGGTCGTAACGCTCACCCAGGCATCGCATTCGGTCGTAAATTCCGGCAACCAGCCTTATTTCCAGTTCGGACGCAAGGACCCGATGTTGGCCGGTATTCGCAACGCTTCCGGCTCCACAGTCGATAAGGGCTGCTATTCCGACGGCTATGCGTTCGACAAGTCGGGAACCGGCAAGGTCGCCATCGGCGTTTCCATCCAGCATCCGCATATATTCTACAATTACGGCAGTTCATCGCCCTACGATTGGTGCGCCACGTCCTATTACAATCTTTGGAGCGCCGACAATACGGTGACGACGGCTAACGACAATGCGGTGGTTAAGACGATTTACGATCCTTCGCCCGTCGGCTACCATCTGCCTTCGTCGAACGCCTTTACGGGCTTTACGTATAACGGCAGCAATGTTTCCGGGTCTTCTTACTTCGGCTCCCGATTCAATTCGCCCTATACCTCCACCACCGATTTTACCGATAATTTCGGTTGGGAGTTTTATTGTAACAAGATGACGGGCGAGGGGAGCTACGACACTGCGGGCGGTACGATCTTCTTTCCGGCTTCGGGCTATCGCTACTTCTCGACGGGCACGGTGTACTACGTAAGGGCGCCGGGGCCGGGCTCGACGTACACCGGCCGTTACCTGAGCTTCTACTCGTCTTACATCTTCCCGCTGATCAACTACAACCGCTCCTACGGCTTCGCGGTGCGTCCCGTCCAAGAATAGGCGCGAAGCGACCATCCGATTCATTGGATTGATTTCCTGCTGTTCGCAGCCGCAGGGTTTTATCCTTCGGATCACGCTGCACCGCAGCAATATCACCTTTCTGCATGGGTTTACGATTGTGGAAAAACGGACGTTTCGGGGAGATGCTCCGATTTTGAAGATATGAAATGACGGGAAATCCGGACAGACCGGCTTTGCGGAGGCGCATCGATGCAGGCCGGCTCTTTTCGGGTTTCTTATTAAATCCCAGCGGTATCCGCCGGGATTTTCTTATGCAGGACGATGGGATCAAACAGGTGGGCCTTAAAATAATTCATATTATCGCTATTTGAATACCAATAGATAAATTACGCGATTCTTCTCAATAGAAATTTTTTGTAAGTTAAAATTTTCTTACATTTGTGATATAAAGATATGGATATTCAAATAGACTATACTTCAAAATTCATTTTTAGAATGATCCACTATTCCAATTTGGAATTCATTCTAAAACATGGATTGTACACTAAGAATAGTCGTATGAAAGATCCTGAATATATCAATATCGGGGATATTCAGTTAATCGAACAGCGACAAAATTTTCATGTTCGAATTGATCCTCCGGGCGGGGATTTAGGGGATTATATTCCGTTTTATTTCGGAGGCCATTCTCCGATGTTATTGAATATTAAAACAGGGTATCGGGGTATCCGAAAAAGACCGCAGGACGAATTGATTTATATCGTTTGTCGTATTAAGGATATTGTTGCGCAATGTCCTGCATGGTGCTTTACCGATGGACATGCAAAGAATAAACTTACTGAATTTTATAATGACATCAAGGATTTGACCCATGTGGATTGGGAAGTCGTCTGCACGCAATTTTGGGGGAATGATGAAGCCAATATGGATCGGATGCGGAGAAAACAGGCCGAATTTTTGGTGAAAGACTGTGTGCCGGTTTCGTGTGTCGCCGGAATTATTGTCAAAACGGCAGACCGTGAAGCATATGTAAAAACAATTTTATCTCGTTTATCCATTGAGATACCGATATACGTTGATAGCAAAAATAACTATTTTTATCCATGATACATTATGTGACAGGTAATTTGTTGGCTGCTTCCGACGAAGCTTTGATCAATACCGTTAATACCGTTGGTGTTATGGGTAAAGGAATCGCCTTGCAATTCAAGGATAGGTATCCTTATAATTTTCAAGTATATCAACAAGCGTGTAAAGAGGGCAGCATTTTCCCAGGCAAATTGTTGGTAACACGAGACAGTAACCTTTCGACCGATTCTAAATGGATAATTAATTTCCCGACGAAAAAGGACTGGAAGCATCGTTCCAAATATGAATATATTGAAGAAGGACTGAAAGATTTGGTGCGGGTTCTTGATCAATATAGGATAAAAAGTATCGCTATTCCTCCTCTTGGATGCGGCAACGGTGGATTGGATTGGAGCAAGGTGAAAGAGTTGATGGAAAAGTATCTCGGGGAATTAAATGTGGATATTCATATCTATCAGCCGAACGAAGCCGTCAGCGAATTGTTGAAGCAGGAAACGAATTGTCGGGAGGCAAAATTAACTCCGGCGAGAGCCATGTTGCTGTACGCTCTGTTTTATTATGAATCGTTAGGAGAAAACAGCAGTTTATTCGTCGCAAATAAATTAGCATATTTTATGCAATTGCTGGGTGAACCTTCATTTGGCAAACTGAAATTCGTTGCAGGACATTATGGCCCCTATTGCACTCAGGTCGGATATATTCTGCACGACATTAACGGGAAATATATCAAAGGTCTCGAACAGATGAAGATCGGAGCTTTCGATTCTTTGGAGTTGCAATATAGCACGATGAAGGAAGTTAGCGAATATGTGAAAACAAAGTTGAAGTCGGAACAGGTTGATCGTTTGAAATTATTGATAAAATTGATCTCTGGATTTCAATCGGCTTTGTCTCTGGAAATTCTCGCGTCTGTTGCGTATGTTCGGAAAGAAAATACTTATATTGACTTGGCGCAAACCATTACACAGATTCAAAATTGGTCTCCTCGAAAAAAACATTTGTTCAAAGAGAAGTATATTCAAATAGCTTATTCTTATTTAGAAGATTTTTCCAAAGGACGAGATTGTCTATTTAGGACTGTAAAGTAAAATAGCAAATTGACGTTTATGAATAAAGAATCCCGATAAGTATTTATCGGGATTCTTTTACTTGGTTTGTCCGATAATCTTTTAGCTGCAATGCACTCTATGCTCATAATTTTTCATAGTATTGCGGCCAACTTCCGAATCTGTTGCAATCGAGCCGTCAGTTTACTGTCTTTGCGAGCTGTTTGCATATTGTATCGAGTCTGCATATTGGTAAGCATTTCGGCTTCGATTCCCAATGCAGCCTCGAAATACAAGGCCATAGTTTCGGTTACAGGGCGTTTCGCGTTCAGAATTTCATTGAGCATCGTATAGGAAATACCTATCTGTTCGGCCAATTTTTTCTGCGAGATGCCTCTGTATTCGATCTCCTCCTTCAGTATTTCTCCCGGATGCGTAGGAGTGTATGGATAACCTAAATTTCCCATAGCAATTATTTATAGTGGTTCGACAACTCAATAATATTGCAAATCGTTATTTGCTCTTTCCCGTCGGCTTCGTGCGAAACCAAAAATTCAATCCGATACTGGTCATTCACTCTGATTGAGGAAATACCTTCTTTATTTCCAGTCAGTACCTCGTACCCCAATGAATGTAACTGATAAAGAGCTTCGATACAACTTGCATCGTTAAGAATATCTATACGTTGCTTGTAGCGTTTAACTATTGTCGGTTGGTAACGGTGTTTTTTATCTTTACACTTTCCTTCGTAGTATAATTCCGATAGATACTCTTTTTGGAATTTTACAATCATTATTGCTGATTTTTACATTGCAAAGATAGTGCTTATTTTCAAAAATTCGCTAAAAAAGTGAATTTATTTTTGGCAGATATGTTAATTGGCATCCATATACCGTTGCATCATGGCCATAGCGTTCGGGTCGGCGTTCTGTTGTGCCGCCTGTTGCAACTGCGTAAGGGCTTCGGGGTCGATTTGACCGGCTGCGGCCTGTTCGTTGAAAGACTTGACCTCGGCGAGTAGTTTGTCGGCCCCCGGCAGCGAGCAGTTATTGAGGAATATTTCGAGCGGTATGCGGCCGCTTTCGAGCAGTTTCATCAATAGGTCGTCGGTCATTTGCCGGAATACGGGCGTATCGTTCGATTTTGCGGCCGTGAGGTTAAAATCTTCGATTTTCTGCGCCATTTCCGGCTCGTAGAATTTCGCCATCTCTCCGGCGGTTTTACCATTGGTGCCGATGTATCGACGGGTCGTGTAGTATTGCATGAGGACTTTAAGCAGTTTTTCGTCGCGTTCCTCGCAGAACATATTGTAATTCTCGAACAGCACGACGAAATTCATCATCGAGTTTTGTGCTTGCTGGGCGTAGAGACTCGACGGCGTATTGGCTCGCGGAACTTGCCCCTGTACCGCTCCGTTCAGTCCGCTGATTTGCTGCATGATGTTCATTTCCTGCGCGAACATTTCCCATGCTCCGATATTGGTGCCGTTCATGGATATTTGCTTCGGGAGTTTGTCGTAGGCCCCTTTTTTGATAAGAATGACGCCGTTCGTTTTGACGTATTCGCGTGCGAAATCCCGAATGTCCATATCGTCGGGTATGCACTCCTGCGGAACCATCAACAGCCCTTTTGCCGAGGCTCCGATGATGAAATCCAAAAGGGTCAATAGCCGGTTGATATAGCGCTGAATGTCTATTACGTCCGATAATACGGCTTTGAACCGTCCGTCGATTACGGGCATGGCCGCAAGCACGTAGGGGTGTTCTTCGTGTGCATAGGGACTTTCGGTCTCTTTGATGCAGTAGCCGTTCGGCGTAAGGTATTTCACCCGCCAATAATATTCGTACTGTTCACGGGCGTAGATGAGTTTCACTGTGTCTGGGGCGATCCCTGCGGCCATACCTTGCTCGATGCGCGAGGCGTTGATCGCTTCGACTTCTTGCATCGTGAGTTCGGTGTATATCTCCTCCGTTCCGTCGGCGTAGTCATGTATGTATAGTACCCAGCGGCCGAGGCGTTCCCACACCTCGATAACGCGGTATTTGCCGAGGTCGTTCGTGTATAGGAAATTCAGATTTTGAAGCCGTGAGGCGTGATTTTCATAGAGGTTTTCCAGCTTTGTATGGTCGTGGCAGATGCCATAAATTTCGCGTAATGCCTGCACGTCTTCACGGCATGTGGCGAAGTTGCGCACCAAATCGTCGAACGTGTAGTCGTGCAGCTCTCCGATGCGGCGGATGTCTGTCAGTCGCGGATCTTCGATGTCGGCATTGAAAAATAGCCGGTTGATGTTCACGAGGTCGATTTTTCCGTCCGTGCGGTTCTTGGTACTCCAATAGCCGTAGCGTACCTTCGCGCAGGCTATCCCCGTCAGACAGAGTTCCTCAACAACGTTGATGTCTATTTTTCGGATTCTGTTGAGCTGGTGGCACGCTTGCAGGGCGTTGGTCAGCATTTCTCCGAGCGGCTGGTCGTCGCGACTGCGGGCATATACGACCGTTTGCGTGGGCGACGAAAGGAGTTGTCCGTGAATATTACGGATATATTGCTGGATATAGTTGTGTTTGAGCGGCACTTTCCCGCTGCGGGAGATCAGCGCATCTTCGCGGATCGTCCGGTGCGGATGGTCGGGGTCGGGTACCGTGTCGCTCCATTGGTCGCCGTTCTTGTATCGCAGATTCCGGGAGTGCTCTTTGCGCAGGTAGTCCATTGCGTCCCAATCCCGCGCACAACACCACAGGAGCGTTAGATTGTCGTCGGCGTAGCGCATCGTGCCTTGCTCCCATTCGCGGCGTGTTCGAGCGACGCTTTTATCCGTTTGGGCCAACAGTTTCAACCGCCGGGTATCAATATTCCGTAACATGGTCGTCCTCGTTTAATGCGTTCATCATCGTTTCGTTCAATTCTTCTTGTAATCGGTCATAAGCTGCGGTATTGGGACGCGTATCGGCAAGTATCGCCCGCAGCTTGTTCACCGCCGTTTGGTGTGCCTTGAAAATTGCGATACGTTGCAGATTCCGTTGTACGGCAGGATCGGTGCGGTCGAGTGCCGGCCCCATGCGTTTATATTTGGCTTCGATATTCGTCAGACGGTCGCGGAGGGTGTAATACCGTTCGGCTGGATTTTCGGGGCGTGCCGTTCCATAGAAGCGATTTATTACGGGCAGATCGCGGCTGCTGATTTCTTCTCCGGTGAATAGCGCCTGCGAGGTGTGCACCATGTCTTTGATGAACTTACCCATTCCGCCGCCGTAATAGGTCAATACGTGTTCGACGTGCGAGGGGTTGTACTCGAAGATACCCCGCAGCAGCGGGTCGATTTCTCCGTTCTTGCGTAGTCCGGCCGGTGTGTTCTCATCGCCGCCGCCTAACCTGTTGATCCCTCGACAGAGGTAATAAATCGCTTTGTTTACGTTTCTCAGTCCCATTTCCGAGAGCGGATAGTTTGCCGTCGTCGAGTAGCTGCGGCGTCCGACAGGATAACCGAACGCATCCTCTCCGGCATACCAGATGTCGTACCACGGCGTCAAAGCCGTAGGAATCAGTACACGTGTCGCATCTCCTTTGGATGAGGGCGAAGCTACGGGCGAGAAGTCCTCATAGAGCATCGTAAGCATCATGCGTGCGGCATCTTCGGAGCCGAGTTTTCCTCGGTAAAGGTCATGCAAGGCAGTTCCTATGCCGAAGAAAGCCCGGAATCCCTGTGGAAGCGGAATCTTCAAGTAACCGCGCTTTCCCATGCCGGGGATGATGAGGTGGTTATGTCTTTCGTATTCCGTAACGGCCAGATCGCGGCCGTCGCCTCCGCTTCCGGCGAGGAAGAAATCAAGCAGCAGACTGTCGAGAAATCCAGCCGCCGTCAGCGTGGCAACAGCCTGTGCAAATCTTTTCCGGTTACGCATGGCGATTCGTGCGACCTGTGCCGCTCCCTGTACCGAAGCATTGAAAAAGACGTAGAACATGCCGAGCGGCCGGGTTGCCGTACCGCGACGGTTGAAATTCACCGTAACGTTTTTTGCATCGTCGATAGCCGTAAGGAGCGATTTTCCTTGTTCAAGCGATGTGGTGAAGGTCGCCAAACGGGATGTGTTTTCGGCAATGCGGGAGGCATTTTCCAGCGCGACGCCTATTGCTTGCATACCGCTTTTGCGGGCAGCATACGAGAGCCATACCCCGGCGCGTTCGCTGCGCTGCGTTGCTTTCAGCAGTTCACCTATACGCCCCGTGCGGAATGCAACGTAACGTTTGATCTCCTTTTCGGCCTCGGCGATGTCTTTACTATGTACGAACCCCGTTTCCCCGCCGTTTTCACGGAAATAGTCGTAAAGCGTGTCCATGACCCGTTCGCGGCCGAATTGCCGGATTAGTTCCTGCCGATCGGCGGTGTCGAGTACGTCGAGCGTCCCGGTTTCGGCGATGGTCA
>OBWY01001453.1_pt1 | contig 13854 bp, 7 predicted proteins | sample 1538081 | NCBI WGS metagenome assembly OBWY01 (sample SAMEA2580089, study PRJEB22360) | human gut metagenome | biome: human gut; feature: human-associated habitat; material: faeces | place: Denmark | collected 2008/2010
AAGCCTGTCGAAAACAGTCAAAAAAAAAAGCACCCGCAGTGATATAATATCATCAATCACAGTGGATGCTTTCTATGTTAACATGGTTTTCTCTTTGTATTTGGTCCCATCCCTTCCCGCCTGGAATTATGGGTCTGGTTCTGGTTTTCCGGCTTTACCTTTTCCGTAATGCTGTTAAACATTTCATTTGACTTTTTTCTGGCCTGCTTTTCTTCTTCATATCTGTCCATATCCGTCTCCCATCCGCCGCCTGCATCCGCGGGTGCACACACGGTGCATGCACGGCTGTGATTTCTCTGACAACAGTATGTCCCGAAAAGAAGAAAAATATGTAAAAAGTTCTAAACTTAACTTGTATTTTTTTCCAACCGTGCTATAATCGAATCAATGGGGACATAGCTCAGCTGGGAGAGCGCTGCGTTCGCAACGCAGAGACCGCGGGTTCGAATCCCGTTGTCTCCATTTTATATGGTGTGCCAAAACCCTTTGCACAGAAAGGATTTTGGCCTTTTTATTTTATATCCCCCTATAATCCCATATACATTCCAAAGAAAAACTGTAACACATAAAAATCATCTGAAAAATGAATGAAACCAGGAGGAACTACATGATGAATGATGAAATCTTTATGAAAGAAGCCATACGCCTGTCCCAGCTGGCTGTCAGCCATGGAAACGAACCCTTTGGAGCAGTGCTGGTCAAGGACGGCGAAATTATCTTCAGCAACGAGAACCAGATTTATACCGGCTCCGATCCCACCTTCCACGCAGAAGCCGGACTGCTCCGGCGTTTTTGCGCAGAGACGCATATCACGGATTTACGCGAATATACACTCTATTCCAGCTGTGAACCCTGTTTCATGTGCTGCGGCGCAATGGTATGGACCAAATTGGGGCGGCTGGTCTATGGCGCCAGCGATATTGATTTGTGCAGCATACTTCATGAGAAAGGAGCCGAATGCTGCAAAATCGTCTTTGAGCATTCCCCCTGGAAACCGCAGGTTACGTCCGGGGTCCTGAGGGACGAAAGCCTAAAGATATTGACAGCCTATTTTTCAAAAAATATAAAAGGCTGAGACATTCTCTCCGCTGCCTGACTCCGGGGTTCTTAGATCCTATGGAAGAACCGGCTGATTCAGGGGAAGCCAATACAACGCCCGGCGTCTTATGCGAAAACGGCAGGGGGGGGGTAAAAACGCCCCCCTGTCAAAGGCAGGATGGGCATAAAGCCGCCTGCCAAGCCGTGCAGCCTTAACCCAGACAGCCTCTCCCCGCCATCAAAATGGAAGCTGTGCCGATGTATACTGGACCGTAATCCATTTCAGCTCCGTAAACTCGTCAATGGAATAGGAACCGCCTTCTCTTCCCACGCCGCTGTTCTTGACTCCTCCAAAAGCCACAGTGGAGTTATCAGAAACCGTCGCGTTATTGATATGCACCATACCGGCCTCCATGTCAAGAGACAGAGACATGGCCTTTGACAAATCATTGGTCAGAAGTGATGAGGAAAGTCCGTATTGGTTGTCATTGCAAAGGCGGACAGCGTCCTGCGCATCCACTGCCTTAATGATGGAAGTGACCGGCCCAAAGCTTTCCTCATAGAATATCCTCATATCCGGCGTTACATCCTTCAGCACTGTGGGCTGGTAAAAGTTTCCCTCATGGGTCCCGCCGGTCATCAGCACGGCGCCTTTGGATACAGCATCCTGAATCTGGCTGTCAATGATCTGGCACTGCTCCTGTTTAATGAGAGGCCCGATGATGGTATCCTTCTGGTGCGGATCCCCTACCTTCATGGTTCTGGCATAGGCAGCAAACGCTTCACAGAACGGGTCGTATACCGGCTCCTCCACAATCAGCCTGGATGTACACATGCATATCTCTCCCTGATGGAAAAATGCTCCGAATCCCGCAATCCTGACAGCCTGTTCCACGTCAAAATCCTTTAAAAGGATAAGAGGATTCTTACCGCCCATTTCCAGAGAATATTTCTTAAAAAGAACGGACGCTTTAGAGGCAATCCCCCTGCCAACAGCAGTAGATCCGGTAAATGCCACCATACGGATGCGTTCATCTTCAATAAGCTTGTTTACAACCTCCTCACCGGAACCAGGAACCAGATTGAACACACCTTTTGGAATTCCTGCCCCGTCCAGGGCCTTGGCTATCATCACACCTGAAACAGGCGTTGCGCTGGCTGGTTTGAGCACAAAGGTATTGCCTGCTGCCAGGGCAAAGGCCACCTTTTTAAGAGCCAATAACAATGGGAAATTAAAGGGAGCAATCCCTGCAACCACCCCCAGGGGAAGCCTTCGGATCATGGATATTTCCCCCGCCTCCTGCTGCTGGACCTGGCCGAATACCCGCCGGCACTCACCGGCTGCTGTTCTGAGTATATCCACTGCAAATCCAGCTTCAAAGTACGCCTTTCCAAAGGCAGAACCGCTTTCCCCCATCAGCACATCCGCCACCTCATCCATGTGCTCCTGCATCCAGTCAGCTGCCTTCAGAAGAATCTGCTCCTTTTGGGCGGCCGGTGTGTCTGCCCACGGCCTCCATGCCCTTTGGGCAGCTGCAATGGCCTCCTCCACTTCTGCCCCGCCTGCAAAATGCACCCTGGCAAACACAGAATCATCAGCCGGATTCTTATCCTCAGCCACATATCCTGTCACCGTGTCCTTCCATTCCCCGTTTATGTATAATTGATATTCCATTCTCAATGCCTCCTATCTCATCTTCAGCAGGGCTTTAATGGCTTTCCCGCTGTGGGAAGCATCAAACGCCTCATTAATCTCATCAAATTCAAACACGCGAATCAATTTGTCAAAGGGGAACTTTCCCTGCTTGTAATATGAAATCAACTGGGGGATAAACAGTTTGGGATTTGAATCCCCTTCCACAATGCCTATGAGGGACTTTCCCTCGCCCATCAGCTCCTCCTGGACCTGTATGGTCAGCTCTCCCGTCACACCCAATACCACGGCCGTCCCCAGGAATTTCACACAGGCGAGTGCCTTTTTTACAAAGTCAGGTACGCCGCTGGTATCAATAGCATAATCCGCTCCGCCTTCCGTAATTTTCTTGATTTCACTCACAATACAATCACATTTTTTCCGGTTGATGGTATGGGTGGCTCCCAGTTCTTTTGCCAGGACAAGGCTTTCTTCATTTCCGCCCACTGCAATGATATTTTTACAGGGACACAGATGGGCTGCCATGATGGCACTCATGCCAACTGTACCGCAGCCAAACACCACCAGGCTTGAGCCGGCCGTGGGTTTGAGCCGGTTCAGGACAGCGCCCGCTCCTGTCTGGATTCCGCATCCCAATGGTCCCAGGATATCCAGTTCCAAATCCTCATCCACTTTAATGATACTGTTCTTATGGACACCGGAATAGGTTGCAAAGGAGGATTGTCCGAAAAAGGAAGAAATTTCCTGGCCATTCTTGGACAGACGCTTGGTGCCGTCGCTCATGACACCGCCAAAATTAATAGCATTAAAATTCTCGCAGGCATAGGGTCTGCCCGCCAGACAGCTCTTACAATGTCCGCAGTATCCGAAGGAAAATACCACATGATCCCCCTTCTGAAACTCCGTCACTCCCTCTCCCACCTTCTCAACAATCCCACATCCCTCATGGCCCAAGACGGCCGGGAGTGGTACCGGAATCATCTGATGCTGTGCCACCTCATCTGTGTGGCATACACCGCTGGCCGCTATCTTTACCATCACCTCCCCTTCACGGGGATCCTGCAGGTCCAATTCCTCAAACTGGAAGGGCTTACCTTTCTCTCTCACAACTGCTGCTGTTATCTTCATCTGTTAAACCTCCCTCTCTCTTATTTATTGTACCATCATATCACTAATCGCGATAACTTAGAACAATAGTTTGTATTTTAACATATTTACTAATATTTTAACGATAAATCAAAATATTTTTTATAATTTCTGACTTCATTCGACTATAGTCATACATTTATTTACATTCAGGGAATTCATCTGCCCGGCAGGAGTTCAGCCGACCAGCAGGAGTTCAGCCCCAAAACAGCTTAATACGAAAATATATTTTCTGAAATGCAAAAAAACCAGACGTCACAGCCTGGCCATTATATCTCTAAACCTGGTATATTCGGATTTCCTACCATGCTTCAGGCGGATCCGTTACCTGGCTTTTACTGTACTCGAATATTACCTTGTTAAAATCCTTCCCCCGGTCCAGATTATATTTACTGTAATAGAGCCACACAGTCAGTTTATCGGGTGTTCCATTCATCTCATTATGCTGGGAAACAATACCCTGAACCTCATGGTCAATCCGCCAGGGTTTATATACAATGACATACAGGTCCGTTTCTCTGACATTCAAACCGCTATATGAGAACACCTTATAGATTCTGTAATCAGGCAGCCGAATATAACAGGCCGCCAGGAGCAATACCATAAACAGGCCTGCGGCGGCCATATATTTCCATATTTTTTTCATTTCTCCCCCTCCATTACTAATAGAACGGAGAAGTGTATAATAATTCCCTTTGTTCGGTCAGTATGCTTGTATTTTTTGATTTATTTCCGACACTTATAATATCAGGAGAACTATTACGATAAAACAATACACAATATGAAATAAGGCCCGAAGCAGTTTACAATTTTGTTCTTATACTGCGGAACTTCGTGAGAAATGAAAGCCTCACAGTTTCTATACGGTTATGAGAGCCCTCTGTTGGATGCATTATCGTGATGCATTATCGTGATGCATTATCGGGGTACATTATCGGGGTACATTATGAAAGGCGCATTATACCAAGGACCATTGTTTATGGTACATTTTATCGTTTATTTTTTCTGTTTTTACTGTTCATTACAAGAATTGCTTGCCATCCTCCCCGCCTATATGATATAATTAGTCTCGTTGGAGACATAGCTCAGCTGGGAGAGCATCTGCTTGACGTGTAGAGGGTCGCAGGTTCGAGTCCTGTTGTCTCCACTGGATATTTGTGCCGGAATCTTTGTTTTTACAGGGTCTTGGCACATTTTTGTTTTTATACTACTTTGAATTTTGAAGACAATTGAAGACAATTTTTATTTGTAGTCAATATAGAGTTGTTTTTGATCTTTTCATTTGTTTCACTTTCCCTGAACGGGTTATAGATATATTTGAGAGTTGTTTCTAAATCGGTATGACCCAGCCAGCGCCTAATTTCTTCTAAAGCAATTCCGGCTGAATTCATTCTTGATGCTACAGTACGTCTTATACAGTGGGAGCCTTTTTCTTTCTCAAATTTAACTGCCCTTTGTGCCCTTCTAAGTTTGTTCAGAAATTGAAGCTTGGTTTTACGTGCACCTACTTCGTTACAGAAAATATACTCTGATAATATGGTACTGTCTTCCTTAATCCGTTTAAATAATTTAATTACTGAGTCGGACAAGACTAATTCTCTATATCCTGCCTCAGAATCGGATTTAACATAATCAACCACATCTCCGGAACTATCCTCCATACGATGAATAAATATTGTCTCATTTTTCCAATCAACATCAGTCCACTTCAGCGCACACAGTTCACCAATACGAAGTCCTAAGTCAAAGTTGACCATCAGCCCTATACAAGCTGTATTTCCATTGGCTTTATAACCACGCTCAAATTCTACAGACAATGCCTCAATCTCATCCGGGTAGAATACCATATCAGAAGAAGGTTTACGTCTAGGGCTGGATAATAAGCGTTTATAATCCAACTCTTCTTTTACCCATGGATTTTCATTAATATATCCCTTCTTCTTTGCATAAACTAAAGCGTTCATCACCACTATCTTATGAGTGTTGAATGTTTTGGCAGTCATATGATATTCCGTTAGAATGTCGATAGCCCATTCCTCAATATCAATAGTCGTGATATCTTTTAAAGGCATCGTGGCAATTTTCCTACCTACAACATACTTACTATAGCTCTTTCTATTCTGTTTTTTTGTTTCCTCCTTATTGCCGTTCTTCTTGCACTTGTAATCAAGCCAGTTATCAAAGATGTCGCATAAACGAAGATTATTCTTGTCAGTTTCTTCATCGGCATACCCTTCTGGATAGTAAAAATCAAACAGTTGATCAATCATCACATCATAAGTAGAAGCTTTAACATTTCTACGATGATTGGCCTTACTATCATCAAGGATATAGGTCCCTACACGTCCATCTGTAAGAGTACTGATTTTATAACGATGTACCTTTAATACGGCTTCCTTTTTTAGCATAGTTATTTGTGACAACATTGTATCTGGTTTGATTATATCACGTTTTACGAGGGCAAGCCAATCCTTTTCGGGTAATGCTATTAACCCATATTTTACACTTTCGCTATATATTTTCAAAAGTCGTTCCCTATTATACGAGGATTTCAACTTGTAATCACTAATATTAACTACTTCCGTAATACCTATTACTCCCTTTCATTCTATAATTTCAATCATTCATACTCATAATCACATCAAAAGAGCGCCCTTATTTCAGAGCGCCCTTATAATCTTTGATTCTTTATTCATTCTTCATCTTTTCATACTCTTGAAAAAAGCAATTACACACATCTATTGCTATTAATGAGATTATGTTTACCAGACTATCTTCCTCCGGATATTTTTTGTTTATCATGTCAATAAGTGAATTTGATATTTTTGTAAAATCTTCGTTGTTTAATTTCATAGTTTTCCTTTCTCAATAAGGCACCCATTTCTGAGCGCCTTATAACCTTTTATATTTATTTTCCCATCATACCATATTCCGTATCTTTCCATACCTGTTTAGTTATTTGCATATGGTTCTTTTTAAGCATTTCTGGCATTCGATCACTAAGCACACGTGCAGCAGTTTCATCCAGGACGCCACCAATATTCATATTAACTTCGATTTTCTGTTCTCTATTTACTGGATGTATTTCATAATCGGGTATCTTATAATGAGGCATCGACCGTGCAACAATATCTTCAACAAATCTATTCGGATTTCCGGCGATATCTAAAAGGTTCTGAGTCAAATCACCATTTATTACACCATCACCTAATTTCAGTGGGGTCAATAAAGCGCCGTCACTTGGACGTGTAATTAATTCGGGTTTGTTTTCCTGTGTCCATGCAAGCTGATCATGAGGGATGCGTTTTCTTCCCTTTTTATACCCAATGGTATATCCGAGCTTTCTAACCTGTTCAGCGGTTAATGTATCTCCATCCCATTTGCCATCATCATCTACATAGTAATAACTTCCGTCATTACCCTTGATTGCCATATCTTCTGCCATTGTTCCATCAGCAAGCAGATAATATTGACTTCCGCCTTTGCCTGGAATCCATTTTGACTTAACCATATGACCGTCGTTTGCATCGAAGTAATACTGTTTGCCATCATGTTCCTGCCACTCTGTCTGCATGTATCCATCATCATCAAAGCCATACTGTTTTCCGTTAATTGTATAAATTCCATCGGATGCATAGAAGTAATCACCATCTGGATTATAGTTCTCACCAAACCAATCTCTGCCGCCTTGTCCTTTCTGCCAACGTCCCTGACCACTGATGTCCTCAAAGTCACCGCCACCGGAAGATCCAATCCCATTTGACATTCCAAGAGAATTGAACAGGTCTACCATCTCATACAGCCGAGAGAAATCCATTGAATCTATATTGTACTGGATATTTGACAACGCATCTCCTACCGCTACAGAACACAAATCTGCCGCATTACCGCCCTCATTCCATGGTGTGGTCAAGTCTTCTATTGCTGCAAGGCTATATTCATCCCCATACTGGTTAAGCACTCCATATACTGTAGAATATTTCGTCTTAACTTCATTCAGATACTTTTCAATCGCCGCATTCTGTGCATCGAGGTTTGAATCAAGCTCATCCGATTCTTTCTGCTTAGATTCTTCATAATCATTGAATTCCTTGTCCAGCGCCTCTTTCCTCTGGTCGATTTCATGGTCATACTGTAGTTCATACAGTTCTTTCTTGGCCTCTGCCAACTGGCTTTGGAGCTGTAATCTTTGGGCTATGTCCTCTCTATTAGTAGAGTTTGACAATGCCGCTATCTGACGTTCCAGCTTTGAAATATTGTCCTGCTTCTCAGAGATTGAATTTTGATAATCGTGCAAATCCCTTTCAGCGTCAAGTGCTGCCTTGGTTTCATCTACAAGCTTCTTTTTAGCGTCAATTTCTGCCTGTATCCCGTCCTTTACCAATGAAAGGATAGCATCTTTTGCTTCTTTGGTTGACTGAACAGCACTATTCTGGGCAGAGGTATAATCCTGTAAACGCTTATTATACTCGTCCTGTGTAAGCAGACCTTCATCCAGCATATCCTTTAATGCGTTCATAGCCTCTGCATACTCCGCTGCTTCTTGTTTGGAATTGGCAAGCTGTTGTGCATATAATGCCATCTTAGTTAATCCAAGGTCTGTTAGCTTTCCCTTTTCATCTGTAAGCCCTACATTACCAATCAAGTCAGACATGGTGCTAATTGTATTGCTAATGGAATCCATCTGGCTCTTGAAATCATTCAAGCCCTTAAATTCCAATTCAACAATTGCGTTCATATATTCCTTGACCGCTGATGCAGCAGACATCATGTTATTCTTATATTTCTGTAATTCCTCATTGTATTTGTACCACTCATCACTCCCCTTCTCAAGATTGATTTTGGACATTTCATTTGCCAGACGATTATAAGCCTCTGCATTCTTATTGACCAGTTCGCCTTGCAAATCTATAAGGTCGGCATAATCATCCGCATAAATCTCTTCTCCCATTGATTCACGGAGGTCAAGGTACTGTTTCTGTGCATCAATTAAATCATTCTGCGCACCTAGAATATTATCAAACTGGCTTTTGATGTTATCAAGCTTGCTAAGATTAAGTTTTTCAATGTTCTTCCGTGTCTCGACAATCTTGTCGTTTGTGTCTGTCGCTGATTTGTACCATTTTTCGTATTCCTGGATTTGTTTGACTAGATTTTCGTCAGAGATTCTTGCGATTGCATCCTGATTCATAGTGCCGTTCTGGATTTTATCAATGTATTCCTGGGCTAATCCAACCTTTGCGGCCTCTTCCATGTACTTGTCATGCATCTGCTGAAGAATGGACATTTTCTCAATCATTTGGTCAACGATTGTGTCAGTCGTATTATTCTTATCTACAGAGGATATAAATGTATCTACCTGATCTTGGAGCTGTTCAATCGTATTATCCAGTTTATCTACTTTATTCTGCATGAAATCAAAGATTGTAGGTTCTTTGGTTTTATCTTTGGAACCACCTGATCCTCCACCTCTTGCCTTATTGGTAGCGCTTCCTCCAGTGAATTTATATTCCCTCGGTTTGTATAGCTCCTCCTTTATTTCACTTTCCAGATTACTATAAATGCTCTCACTGATGGCATTATCAGCACCAGCACTCCGGGCTACACCTGGAGCGTTTTTCTGATTCTGCGCGGCCTTGGCATTTTTGATTGCGGCTTCTGCAATACCCGCAGCCGTGGCTAAATCCATAAGGTTCTGTATATCTCCATCGGTCACAATACCTGTTTCGTTGCATGATATTTTAGCCATCATCAATTCAATAAGAGCCGCTTTGGATACATCAGCAGTTTCAGCAGAGTCTATAAATGCAGCGATTTCATTGCTTGTGGCATTAGCTAAATCAAATGTAGCATTAGATGTCAGATATTTTTGTGCTTCTACAACTGCCAGATTATGGGCCAACGCCTGCTGTACAAGAATATCTGCATTTGCTATTCCTTGTTCCTGAAGAGATGACTGAATAAGAGATGCATTACTTTGGTTTACCTGGTCTAAGATTCCAGTATGATCAATATAAGCACTGGTAAGGTTATTGAATGCTTCCTGTGTTGCTTTCGTGTTACCTCTAGCATCCTGGATCGCTTTTATATAACTCTGTATACCAGTCACATCTTTGAACTTATCAGACAAGGATGCGAGATTATCAAACGTAATTTCTTTATCCTTATCTATGAAATTAGAATAAGCTTCGTCAAGAGCCTTTAATGGCTCAGTCATTTCGTCCAGCTTATCAAACGTATCCAAAAATGTTAAATTGGTTCCCTGTTTAGCAATATTGGAACTTGCCAGATACTTTTTCATTGCTTCTTCTCTGGTCTTACTCTCCTCAAGGCATGAATTCCAAAAAGCAATCTCATTCTGTGTGTTTATGCTGTTGGCTTTTGCAAATTTATTCAGCTCTGAATATTCCGATTCATACTTTTCTCCCCCACCCTTTGTCAAGGAAAGAGCCGTTTGCCCGCTAAACTTTTCAGCAGCTTTTTGCATGATTGTTGAATAATTTTGTACAAGTGAATCAATATCGTTAAATCCAAACTGGAACTTTAACTCTATCGGGTCTTTTCCAAGAATCTCAGCAATTGTATTGATATAACCATCTACCTGTCTCTTTGTATCATCGAGTGATAACTTATCTGGATCTAAAGAAAACAGCTTATTGTATGCATCGGATACTTTGCTTAAATCCTCATCTGACAGGGCCGTTAACGGAGCAATAATACTATTCCTGATATACTCATACGGATTATTCTTATCCATCTGGTCAGCAACATCCATCTGTAAGCCTTCCACCATGTGTAATGCTATCTGCTGAGTTGTTTCATCTAACTCTTTAAATGTTGTTTTTGACTTCATTGTAGCAACTAAATTGGGGAGAAAATCTTTCCAGGCAAGCTCTGCCTCTTTCGTTTTCTCGGCCTGCTCCTGCATAGATGTTCCAATAGAATCTGACAATGATATGGCAATATCCTGTGACTGTTCCTGTATAAGATTTTTTAAAGTCAGTTTCTCTTCGTTTGAAAGTGGTACAGTATCCAGATAAAATCGGAATGAGGTTCCATCTGGATTCATTTGTACAATTTTAGAAGTATCAAGTATCTCACCGATATCAATACGGCGTTCTGGTATTAACTGTTTATAGAATTTTTGGATTGCAGAGATATAAGCATTGTGCTTATTTGCGTCACCTTCATTCAAGAAATCACCAGTAAAATCAATCGAATCTCCAATGGATATTTTACCAGCAGCCATATTACGAATATCTTTCAGTACTTCCTGGGTTTTATCCAACTCCGAATTATACTCTTCCTGATTTTTAAGAGCATTATCTATCTGTACTTTCACTCCGCCGAAAACGTCACTTAATTCCTGGGAAATTTTGAAGTTCTGTAAATCTTCTTCAGCGGCTAACAGTTCTCGTAAATCATCGGAAGCAGTTCTGCCATGTGTTCCAAGATTCAGTATGGCATTACCATTCTCATCTATGGTAGTAATTAACTCCGGAAAAGCCTCTGCAAGCTGTTTATTGATGTCAAGGAACCTATTGTAGTCCTCTGTGCCTAAGCTAATATTCCTATTCGTTGCTGTATCGACACCTTTTGAAAGTTCTTCATAAGCCGCTGCTGTATCCTCTACAACCTTTCTATGAGAGGCGTATGTATCGTTTATCGACTTAATACGTGAACTGGCTTCCTGAGCAGCTTCTAAAGCACGTTCCTGCGCATGGACCTGTTCATCTATAACCTTTGTGAGTAGGGATATTCCGGTTTGAATAGCCAGGCCAAGGCCAAAAGACATTGCAGAGGTCATTAAGACTGTTTTGAGACGTAGAGCTTCTGTTTGAACACCTGCCGCTTTGAGTGATGCTCGATAGCCAGCTAATGATGCTGAACCGTCTGTACAGGTGGCAAGGTATTCTTTTAGCTGGGTGTTGTTTTTGACTACGGATACCTCAAAATCATTTATATCATTCAATCCAACAACAACCTGTTTATTCCATTGTGCAATAGCATCCTCAGCTTCCATAAAGTGCTTCTTCTGGGCCTTTAAAGCGGTGATATTAACACCCATGTAATTTCCCTGTATATCAAGCTTTCCGCTTTGAGGGTTTGTTATTTGAGTAATTCCATAGTCCTTATTTAATAATGTATAAGCGCCTGTAATTGTAGTCAATAATGTTGGTATAGCCCCCAATGTATCAACCAACTTTTCAGCTCCACCTATAGCAGTTTCCAAAAATGATATACCACCTTTAATGGTACTTTGATCCGTGACATGGTTCACGAAACTGTCCCATTGATTCTGTAAGGCATTTAAACGGCCTTCCCATGATTCAGCGGTTTTAGCGGCCTCCCGTAAACTACTGCCAGTTCCCTGCGAGAATTCATCCAACATTTTTTCATAAGATGACCAGTTGGAAAGTAGAGCTGCTAGAGCGTTGGCATGATATTTGCCCCCGATGTCAGAGATGATACCTTGTTTATCGACACTACTATCTGGCAAGCTATTGTAAACCTGTGAAAGTTCCTTCAATATTTCCATAGGATTTCTCAGCTTTGCACCTTCAGAAGTCATTGTTTCCAGTTCTACCCCCAGACTATGGCATCTTGATTCTACCTTCTTTAAGGACTCTTCATCAATAATCTCTCCGTCAAATTCACCCTTGACCTGTTGCAAATTTAATAAGATCGATCTAAATGCCCGTCCCATCTCAGAGCCGCTACGTTTGGTGGTAGCTATCATAGTGGCCTCTGCCGCTGTAAGTTCGTCTATCTGGACACCTGCTTCTGCCGCATACGAAGCACTTACACGTACACCATCTGCAATATCAGTTAGCGTAGCACTGTTTCTATTAGAAATATAGTTTGCTCCATCAAGTGCGGCTGTTAGCTGTTCAATGCTTCCTTTATATTTATAAGCTGCATCTGTTGCTAAAAGATAGTTGTTAGCACTATCAGCGGTCATGTCTCCCGCTGACTGGGCCAACACGGAAAGTTCTCCAAGTTCTTTAGATAATTCATTGTATCCTGACCGACTCATTTCCCGAACACCTTCAAGGTATCCATTTGATCTTATACCGTACTTTGATGCGATTCCAAATGAACTATCACCAATTTCTCGAATCTGCCTTGCTGTCATTTCAGAAGTTTTTGCAATCTCTGTTAGAATTGAAGAATTTCCCTTTAATGTTTTAAGTGAGTCTGAAAAACGGCTGACCATCATAGCGCCAACCCCAAAGAAAGAACCTATCTGTCCAATCCTGGATATCATATCTTTTAACTTTTGAGTCGTACTTGCACCGGAATATCCCGTAGCCTGCACCTCCGATTTAAACAGTCTAAATTGCTCGGTCGCTTCAGTCAAACTTTTCTTATCATTGATTTTGTCAAATAGAGCCTTTAATTTATCACTCTCATTTAACAATCCTGACGACTCCCTGATTTTACTGTTTTTTGTCAGATACGTTGTCAGTTCATTTTGTAGACGTTGTTTTTTTACATCATAATCTACTGGTATTGTTATTTTCGGTATACGGGAATTAACGCTCAAAAGAGCTTTGCGAAGTTTGAGATTCAAACCATCTATATTTATATTGATATCACTGAATTTGACATTTTTCAAGGCGTTATTTACAGCCCGTTGTGTTGCTTTTTCGTCCAGCTTCGCCGCCAACTTGACTGGGGCGAGTTGCGATTGAATTTGATTAATCTGTTCTTTGATTGCTTTTTTACTATCGCCCTTGAGTAAGGTAGCTGTCAAGCGCATCATATTCAATGTCTTTTCTAGCTGCTTAATATCAGAATTAATCTGTTTCTTTGACCTAACAGCATCCACCGTCGCTATCAGTTGTACCATAAATTCATTACTTGCCATGTAAAATCTCCTTAAATGTTATTTTTGTACATAATAAAAGAGAGGCCACTATAGTCTCTCTTCATTACTTCATGAATATTAAGTTGTTTAGAAAGTACAGTTTACAAGGGACTACACAGGGTAGGTATCTGACGGGAGGGGTTCC
>OBWY01001460.1_pt1 | contig 13763 bp, 21 predicted proteins | sample 1538081 | NCBI WGS metagenome assembly OBWY01 (sample SAMEA2580089, study PRJEB22360) | human gut metagenome | biome: human gut; feature: human-associated habitat; material: faeces | place: Denmark | collected 2008/2010
CCCACGACTACCCCACCGCGTCCGAAGGACGCAACAGCCCCCGGCAGGGCGCACGACACCGGAACGGTGTATAAGTGCGCAATTCTCCGAATTGACTTACCCCTCGCCTCCCGTTTCCAGCGTTTTTCCCGCGATTTCCCTCGCTCCCGGTAGGTGGGAAAGGGCAATCAGGAACGCTTTGACCGCCTCGCCGTCAGCGTCGAGGGCGGCGGGAAAGACGGCCTCCAAAATAGCCCCGCGCTCAATCAGGCGGTGATTTCTGGCGCGGCGTTCCTCCTGACGCTTTCGGTTCACCAAAATCTTCTGGTGATTTTGCAGTTGGCTGATTTCTTTCTCAACCTTGCGTTCCTCCGGCGTTTTGTCCATGAATATCAATTCTCCCTTTCTTCGAGCCAACCGTTTTTGGCAAAAATCTTCTGCAATTTCTTGATGGCGCTGGTTACGCTGGCACTGGCGCAACTGCCGGAAATGCCCTCGTCAGCGGCAATCTCCCGAAACTTTTTCTTCAAGGCATACCGGGCATGGAGCCGCCGTGCTTGGGTTTCCGACAACAGGGAAATGGCTTCGGCCAGCCTCGCCAAAAGTTCCTCATACTCGGCCTGTTCCTGTTCCGCAACCAAAATGTCCTCTGGCGATGGGACAAAGAACATGGCGTGATTTTCGATGCCAATGCTGGCGTCCAGCGAGAGAACGCCGTGATAGGTTTTCCTGCCGTCCTCCCGGCGTTCTTCGCGCTGGCCCAAGACAAGGGCCTCGGCAACCTCGTCCGGCACTTCCATGTAGGTGTCCCTGGTGTAGAGGGGATAGTAATACTTCCGCAGATTGATGATTGTCATAGCTCCCCCTCACTTCCCCTGCGGGTGGTCTGCGTAGTAGCGGCGGAGATTGCACAGGCCGCGCCGGATAGCCAGACAGACTTTGCTGTTATGAACGTGTTCCCGGTTGGCGATCTGCTGCTGGGTCAGCCCTCCCAGGTAGTACGCACAGAGCCGCCGCGCCTGGGTGGGGGTGGCGTAGGCAAGGGCCTCCCGCAAAACAGCGGCCAGCCGGCAGTCCGTCAAGTATTACTTCCCCCCGCCAGCATGACAAGCTGCTCCGGGGACGGGCTGTGTTCCAGCGCGTAGTTTTCCATCCAGTCGAAAGCGTCCAGAGAGTAGTAGGCCCGGTGGTAACGCTTGCGCCGCTCGTAGTTCCGCATTTCCCTGACGGACTGGCACAGCACGTCAAAGACTTCCTCGCTGACCTCCACAAGCTTGTCCTGGTCGTAGTGGGGGTAATAGAGCCGCAGATTGATGATTTTCATTTTGACCTCCTAAATTACAGGAGGGACAAGCAGCCGAAACTGCTTGTCCCTCCCGGTGATAGAGCAATGCCCCTCACCTTATAGCCCACTTAGGGGGTCTGCCGACAAGGTGTTTACCGAAAATATTTCAGAAACTTTTGGCGGACGGCCTCAATGCTCAATCGCACAGCCTGTTTGGAGCATCCGCACATTTCTCCAATCTCGGCACAATTAAAATCGTACAGAGCGTAGAGCAAAAACCGCTCCCGCTGAGTGGGGGTACAGAGTTCCAGCACCGTCAGAATTTCGTCCAGCGTTTCCCGCTGGCAAACCAGTTCTTCCGGAGTAGCGCAGTAGGGCAAACGGCCCTCGGCGGCAATTATGTACTCGTCGCATTCGCGGCCATCCCAATACCGCTGACGCTCCCGGTAGAGTTTCCGATTGTTCCGCTTGGCCTGTTCCAGATAGTCGGCAACATCGGTGCTGACCTCAACCGTCACAAACCGCCCATTGATTTTGATGGTAATTTCCATCGTCCTTTCCTCCGTTCAGATTTTTGTGGTCTGAACGGAGAGGGCGGGGAGCGGCAGCGGGGCCGGTATCGCTGGCCTGGGCATAGAAAAACGCCCGGACGGTACGGAACCGTTCGGGCGCTGGTGGCAACAATATGAGCCGACTGGAAACGACTATTTTTGCAAGTGTGGGTGGACTGCGCCGTTGCGGGGGTCAGGCTTTTTTTGATAAATGCCTATCTATCTGTAATCGCATAACGGCATCCTCCAATATGCCGCCGATAGATATATAAATGGCGGCTCCGATTTCTCAAAGCCCCCTCAAATGAAAAGAGCCGACAAACTGTGATTGCTCACAAGTTCATCGGCTCTGCGGCTATGCGTCTGGCGCTTTGATGACAGTTAATTTTAGATTTTTAACATTCACAATGGTTTCATGTTTGCATTTCGGACAAAAGAGAAGAAAATTCTCTAATACAGTGTCCTCTCGGATTCTTTCGTGAGTTTTGCCATTGCAAATCGGGCAATAAATCCAATGACGCTCCACTGATTTCCTCCTTTCGGCTGTGTCTGGAAGATGGACTTAAGCATACTGATATTTCCTGCGGTTCAACACAAGGAAAGTCATGGATACCAGAAACGCTGCTACTTCGGCAACTACGATGGCCCACCACACACCGTCCAGTTTGAAAAAGACAGGCATAATCAAAATGGCGAGAACCTCAAAAACGAAAGTCCGCAAAAAGGAAATAGCGGCGGAAACTTTCCCGTCATTCAGTGCGGTGAAGAAAGACGAACCAAAGGTGCTAAAGCCAATAAGCAGAAATGTAACAGCAAAAACATGGAATGCGTGTATGGTCATATTGTAAAGTCCTTTGTCGTAGCCCACAAATATCATGGACAACGGGGCTGCTCCAACCAAGACAAGACTGACCATAGTTACGCCGAATATGAGCATTAACATCATGCTTTTCTTAAACAAATTCTTGAGTTCCACATAGTTATTTGACCCATACTGATAGCTGACAATAGGGGCGCTACCCATACAGTAGCCATAAAAGATGGCAGAGAAGATAAAGCTGACATACATCACTACGCCATAGGCGGCGATACCGTCCTCTCCGGCAAAGCGCATAAGCTGACCATTATAAAGCATAGTGACTACGGAGCTTGCGATATTACTTACCATTTCCGATGAACCATTGGTACAGGCTTTCCATAGTACCGTGGGATAGAATTTCGTTTTGGCTGTCAATCTTAGCAGGCTGTCGTTAGGACGGATGAAATAGACCAAGGCCAGCACCGCTCCTAAGATTTCACTCAATGCCGTAGCAAGGGCTGCCCCCATCAAATTCCACTTGAAACCTATGATAAATAGAGCGTCCAAAATGATATTGGAAATGCCGGAGGTAACAGTAACAGCCAATCCAAGCTTCGGCTTTTCCGCTGTGATGAAAAAACTCTGAAATGACATCTGAAGCATTTGGAACGGGAGGGCCAGAATGATGACCCGGCCATAAAGTACGCAGTCAGAAAGCATTTCTCCCTCTGCTTTCAGAGCTATCGCAAGAGGCCGCATGGCGAGAAACCCTATTACGCCAAATGCAATACCTATGGCGGTGACAATGTAAACCAGCATAGAGAAGTATTCATTCGCCAATTTCTTGTTATCTTCTCCCAATGTTTTGCCAACAATGGCGGTTCCGCCCGCGCCGATCATCAGGCCAACAGCTCCCAAGATGGAAAGAACAGGCATAATCAGGTTAATAGCGGCAAACGGTGTTTTACCTACAAAGTTGGAGACAAACAAGCCGTCCACTACGCTGTAAATTGAGGTGAAGATCATCATAACCATAGAGGGGAAAACAAAGCGCAACAGTTTCCCGTAGGTGAAGTGTTCAGACAGATGGATTCGCATAAGTCGCTTTAGTTCCTTTCTTTTTCCATGAATTTTTCCAGAGCAGCGTGAAATTCTTCCGAAAATATTTCAAGCCCTGCAATAAAATCGGGTGAGCATCGTTTCAGTGTTGCGGCCAATGCCGCCTGTTCAACCTCATAAACATTGTTCAAGGTCTGCCTTGCATAAGCCCGCCCAGCATCGGTCAAACAGATTTGCAGTTCCCTCCTGCGTCCTGGAATTTGCCGCAAAGTGATATATCCGGTAGCTTCACATTCTTTGATTAGCGTATTGATGGTGGTCTTGGGAAAAAGCCAATCTTCGCATATCTGTTTTTGTGTGTAAAATTCTCCGTCATCCAGCACATAAAGGAGCCAAAAAAGGTTTTCTTTTACATTTGAGAGCTTGGAAAGTCCAGAATATGTTCCGTCAATAGCACAGCTTGCCTTCCCAATCCGCCGCACATAATCCTCCATTGTCATACCTCCAAAAATAAAATCCTAATTCGTATAATACAATAATACGAATTAGGATTTTTGTCAATAGCTAAATTGAAATCTTCTGGGCAGTAACAGACCAGTTCGGTATTGATGACTTCTTCGGCTCATGCCCTCGGTGCAAATTTTGTAAAATAAAAAGAGCGCATTCCCGACATAAGTCAGGGTGCGCTCTTTATGTAGTTAGACATATACCAGTTCAGAAAAAATAATTTCCTCCACCTGGGCCTTGCAACAATTCATCAGCCCTACCCAGCGCATGGGATCATGGGCTTTCAGTTCCTCGGTGGCCCCTGCCGCCTTTGCCATATCCGGCATCATGCGCGCTAACAGCGCATTGGCGGCATCCTCGGTTTCCAATAGGTGAGCGTACAGCTTGCCCTCCATCACAAACTCGGCCCAAACGATGGGACGATGTTCTTTCAGATACCGCAGTCGCAACAGGCCATACTTGCCTAAACTGCGGTCAGGGGGCGGTTCTGCTGTCAGGTCGGGGAGGTAGTAATCGCCCACTTTCACATAGTCCAGTTCGATTTTCATTGCTGTGTCCTTTCTATCCGGCGCTCATGTGTCGTAAAGGATTGGAATAGCGGGGCTGGCCGTCCTCTGGTGTTGGCTTACTACTCTACGACACACAAGCATTCAGCAGGGCATTCACACGATTTCATGGAATTGCTCCGTCACAGGCTAAAAACAACAGTGCCGTCTTAAAATCTTTTTCCCGTCTTTCCGTAAAACTTATTTTAAACGGAGGTAATACGATGGATTACAGAGTTGAGACGAAAGAGGCATTTAAACTGATCATGAAAAAGAAAAAGGTTTCCCGCAGCCAGGAACTGACAGCAGCAGAGATTGGGGAATTCTGGAAGAAGTGCGGTTCGGACGGCACGATAAAATCTCTCTGCAAATATATTCCGAAGGAAAATATTTTTAAAGACTGCATTGTAGGAGCCAGCTTCGGCAAAGATGCCACTGATGAGGAATTCCCGTATGCAATCGGTGCTATGTACAATGGTTTACCGGTGGAAGAGGAAGATTTAATCGTGGAGGAGATACCTGCTCACACCTATGTTGTATTCCCATGCGTGGGAAAGATGCCGGAATCGTTCCAGAAACTGTATCAGCAGATTTACAGTGAATTTTTCCCATCAAGTGAATACCAGCCCTGCGGAGGAACCGACTTCGAAGCATACCCGTCGGCAGATGTCTATTCACCGGATTATCATTGTGAAGTCTGGGTCGCGGTTGAAAAAAAATAAAAGATAGAAAAACAGGCGCTGTGCTTATACATGACGCCTGTTTTTCATCTGCGGCCAGGAGCTTATTATATAAATATAAAAATTAATTCCTTCAATTTGATTGATTTTTATATAAAACAGTAGTATACTGTCCTATATCTAACTATTCGTGAAAGTCTCGAACTCTTTCACGAAAACGGGAGCAAAAGCGAGAGTGGTAGTTGACAGCGCGCGACATTAATTTGTCCTCTGATAGGAGCGCGCTTGTTCGTCAACTATTTGTGAAAGACGGCTTTCCCGAATAGTTGCTTACCACCTCTTAAAATCTATTAGTTTGCCGTCTTAAAACCTGACTTTATCGCACCATATTCCAACATCTGATAAATAAAAGCTGAATCACCATATTCAGAATTAATAACGTTGGCAAGTGAGGGGGATACCTGACGCAATAACCAGCGTTTTGTATCATCAATCGTGCGTGGTGGGGTGGGAACATATAAAGACATTTTCCTGACACCATTACAAAAAGTAGACCACTTCAAATCAGTACTACATCTGTCGATACGAACATCATCATTGACTACAAATCTAAGGTAATTCGCAAGCACACCAATTGCAACTTCCCGAACGGGAATGCCAGATGCAATAGCCAAACCGGCCTTGTGCGCACGTTCCTTTTTTAACTCCATTTCCCAACGAACCCACGGGACATCAATAAGCGGTAAATTATCTTTCTCAGCCTTGATATTCTGTTCCGCCTGTTTATCATAAATCCGAAGCATTATTGCACTTTGCGGACTCCCCATATAGATAGTACTGCCGGATGATTTACCATTCACAAAACCGTTAATTTCTCGCCAACCGCGAAACTTAGAGGAATAAGAACCCGAAACCAAAATGTCCCTAACATCGGAAACGGAATAGTGCAAACCGCCTATATCATCAATCGCTAAATCCATTCTGGTAATCTGACAATTTCTGGTTATATCAATCAAAAATTCACGTAAGACAGTCGTTTCAAAATCTGACACTTCAAACGCCATACCATCAAAAGGCGTATTACACAAATGTGATTTGTAATAAGACACAATCACATCATGTAAAGCAGAACCAGCGATTACTATATGTACTCCCATATCTTCACGGCCTTTAGATAAAATATCAACCGCTAAGGAATGATGCCTGATACGTGATAAGTAACCATGCATTCCACGGGGCATATCTACAAACTCAGCAGATTCAAACCCTAAAAATTCAACCGCCTCCGACGCTTCTGACGCGTCTTGAATTGTAAATGCAAGCCAGTCTAAACAAACTCGCAAACCATTTGAAACATTCTCAGAAAAACCACTTTTCATAGCTTGTTGTTCCTTCCTCTGCACTGTTGGCGTTACTACCCCCGTGTTACCGGACGGGGGCAGTCAGACAGATATAAACCTATCCGACCACCACAAAAAAACGAGTAATTAAGGCGTTGGTGGGAGAGTGCGTCCACCAACACCAACTCACAGTATTAACATAGTTAAATCTGTCAAGGGGAGAGTATTCAGCCCTAAAATACAGGGCAGAATCTTCCTCCTGTTCCTTGACAGATGGGAGAGTTATTTAATAACGCGTAAGCCCTGAACATAGCCACGGTTATTGTACTCAAAATCAACATTTGAATTTAACGTTACATTTGCTAAATCCGGCAGATTGAGAGTAGAACTTAAAAAGATTTTGTCCACCGCGATCCCTTCCACCTGTGCGTCGTTAAACTCCACATGTAATGACGTGCCAGAAACAGGCTGACCCGTCCGTTTACTGGTATAACTAATAATCTGAATCCCTACAACTTTAGCTTTCATTTAAACACCATCCTTTTTATGTATTCTATTTTCAAAGTGCCAGCCAGGGCGTTTCCATCAACCCGGCTGAATAGCATCTTATAGCTATCTAATTCCATCATGAGGGTTTCCGATGCACCCACAACAACCGCTTGAACATGTAAAAAAAAACAATCTACTTAACAGCCACGCAAAAACTGTCACCACCAACCATGCATCAACCCTATATACCGTTCCATCGTATGGCAAAAATGAGAGATACCCTTGATTGCTTTCCTCCACTCTGACTTTACACGGGCTTGTGACCGTCCTCGGCGTCATTAAAGGGGGAGGGGCTAAGCCCCTGCCTCATTACAAGCTTCTAATGCTTCTTTTAATTCCGTTATCAGCTTAAGTTCAGCAAACGAGCAATCTTCATCATGCTTATTCTCACTGACCGAAGCCCTCATAAATTTCCTCAATACATCATCTGAAAACCGATTTAAAATCTCTTTTTCTCTTCTTGTCATTGCTTAACCCTCCCTTTTTGTGTTACACTTAAATTGGATTTTTGTATCTATCTCTTTTGTAACTATAGTATAACACATTGTGCAATGTCTGTATATTGGCACATTGCACAATGTTTAAACATTTTATTGTATAATTTGCACATTGCACAATGTGTAGGAGGAAAAACAATGCCATATGAAAAAGTAAAATACAATAATGAATATAATAAACAAGCATATGATAGACTGAATATACAAGTACCTAAAGGACAGAAAGCTGTGATAGAGAATCACTGGAAAACAAAAGGTTACAAGTCTCTAAACGCCTATGTAAATGCATTAATTCAAGCCGACATGGAAAAAGTAAAAGAGAAGAATATCAACATAAATAACAGCAATGGTGTGATTGTAGGAGACAATGGAACTATTAACATGTAAGACTTAATACAGACAGACATGGAGAAATGAAAGCATTAACACTAGGAATTGAAATTACAAAACTTACATTTTAATCGGTCAAACAGATGAAAAAATAAATTAAAAACGGAAATATACAACATGCCAAACATAAAACCATGACTTGCAGGAAGAAAACAATCCTGATACGAAAAACCTAAATTTAAAGCAAGTTGCCTTGTCCATAGCAGAAGTAAAAATACAAAAAAGCTAGCTAATAATATACCTAACAAAAGCTCCAAAAACCAGTAATAAAAACGCGACATTATAATACCTCCTATCGTTAATGAAAAGGCCAGTTCCGCCCGCTCCGCGCAAGCGCTGGAATGCTGGACGGAACTGCATGCCTATTTCCGGAACACCATCTTTTTACCCTTCTTTGTCAGCGTATCTGGTAGCACTTTTTCGGGCATTCTGCTAATCAAAATTTCATCGTTTGAAAGGAAGTCTGTCTTCTTCGCATTGTCAATAATCTCATCCGTATCATACGCATTATAAAGGCGATTGGTGGATACATAACAATATTTCCAAAGTGGCCTAATTGCGAACTGTGCCGGGGTATTTTCATAGTCCCAACCATCATAGCTATAATTACGACAGACGCGCCAATTTTTACGGCAGACTACCACCTCCGCCGTGATATCACGTAACAGCTTATCAACGTGTGCAAACCGTTGTGCCGTACACACCAACTGCTTTCTATTTTTCCGACATTGTAGCAACTGGAAAAGCAGATTAATGTTAAAATCCTTCCAGCTCCGCGCATTGAATACCGTTGATACCTCATCAATTAAAACGATGGTATTTGCAGGAGCATCAATTATCTGCTGATAGTTAACCAGTGGGGTATAAGGGATATCTTTTAAAGCTATATTGCTAATGACATTAAGATGATAGCGCAAAGCCTGAGAACGCACATAGCGAACAGCAGACAGGCTCTTGCCAGTACCAAACATACCAACGTAAATACGAAGTCCAAAGCCTGACCATTCCTTCCATTTCTTGTGTTTGTAATACGTATATATATCAGCAGGAGCGAAGCGCATAGCCTTAACCGCCGTAAAGAAAAGGCTGATAGGCCAGCGAAGGAGATAACCTAATAAAACACCAACGAATATCAGTATCAAACCGTCACCCCCTTAACGAAAATTGCCAGCGTTAAGACTCGACTGCATAACCATAATAATCGTACCTAACACGACACAAAAAGCAAAGAAGGATAGGAGATTAGGGAACGTCAGACCGTTACCGTCAATAAGTATAAAATCTATAAATTCTTGCATTTATTTAAACCTCCTAACTATCAAAACATAAACAAAAGTCATACAAAAAACCGCCAAAAAAGAGAAGTGAAACGTCTGTATATCGTTGTGTATCGTCTCCAACGACACAAGCTCCGAAGACGACGCCATAAGCTCCGAAGAAGAAGCCGGGATATAAAGTGCCGGACCCGACGGCGGTATGTACGGCGTACTGTCGTATAATTCATCATTCATAAATCCACCCCCTATCTAAATATCCCAAAAACAAACCGCACCACTGAATAGGCGATCGCACTAAATATAAAAACCTGCCAAAGCGTAAATTGATAACCGAAAAATGGAATAGACAACTGCATAATGGAAAAGCATGTATCAACGACTGATTTAAATTCTCCCATAATTACCTCCCCACAATACGCAAAGCAATTGCAACCGTGATACCCAAACCAACTATTATTATTATCTCAGGAGGAAGAAATGAAAAAAGCTGAGATAGGATAGTAGGAAGCTGACCGACACCAGACATTAAGTCAAAGATTGCTTTAAAAGTGCTAGATATAATTTTGGGAATATCCTTCAAAGACTTTAACAAACGTTCAACCGGGTTTCCGCTATCCTCCGATGTACCAGAACCAATTAAATTTCCGTCCTTATCATACTCCTGATAATTTTGTCCATCAGACGACCAATCCTTGTCGTAAAAATCATCAGAACCGCCAGACTCACCGATATTATCAGGGTCTTTTGGATATTCCGTTGTCACCGTGTAACCATCATATTTTCCAAATAAATTCGTCTTAAGATGCACAGTAGCGACAGGGCCGACGTTTAATTTATCATCCACATATCGATAAAACTGAATCCGATATTCAAGAACCTTATTTAAACTCGTTCCGGGCAAAATTTTACTCGCTATTTCATCCGTTCCCACACGGTAAACCCCTGTGTCAGCAGGATAACCGCCCGTTGTTTCGGCCGATAAAAGCGATACGGTACTATCATCGAAGGGGACATCATCAGCAGTAGCCTGTGTACTGGCGACAGCAGATATACGGGCAAAAAGGGGAGGGGATGCAAGGCCATTCGACCACGATAATTCATGCTCAAATTTTGCTCCAATACCCAAAAATCCACCAACTGATTCTGACTTAAAGCGGAGGTTTTGAGGGGCAGGAATGGAAGAGTCGTAAACGATGGAAGAACCTCCACCACCGGAAGGGTCTTCACCTAAAACAAAGTCTTCTGACAGCCACGGATAACCTATATCCGCATCAAAATAAATGACTTGTAAATCTGTTTCAAAAGAACATTTATCAAAAATACCACTGTCACCCTGAGATTGCGCAAAAGCATAGTGATAACCAGTCGAAACTAATTGACTACTTTTTAAACTAGTACCAAAACCAGTCTGTGCAAGCTGTTCAGACTCCGAACTATAAGACTTACCAAAAGAAAAAAACTTAAAGGCTGAATCCGAAACAAAATAATAAGAAACCAATCCTGTATCATCCCGACTGCCATAAAGATAAACATTATTCCCTGTGCTAACACGAGCCGAAACATATGAATAAAAATCACGATTACTTTCAACAAAATGCGCAAGAGCTATAAAGTAATTTTGTTTATCTGAACCAGAAGCATAAACAGGCAAAGGAGTATATATAAATGAAAAAGCTAAAAAAATAACTGATAAACACAAAGAAAAGAATTGCTTTAATCGAACCATTTTTACCTCCTTAAAGCTTGTGGAGAGCCGAAGCCCTCCACAAAAACAGTACCTATTTAGCAGCTTTTTTGCCACCTCGGAAAAGTCTAAATCCCATCATAGCTAAGCTACCAGCGATAAACAAGTTAAGCGGATAGGACGAGAAAAGAGACATAACACTAGTTACAATACCAACGGCGGAAGTAACATCAGCCGTCGGACTTGACTCAGACGCATACGACGCAAAAGGAGCAGACGCGATCATAATACCGGATGCAACAGGTACAGCCATAAGTTTTGTCTTTAAAACAAGTTCTTTCATTTTCGTTTTCATAAGCGAAAACCTCCTTAAAATATGATTGATTTTTATATAAAACAGTAGTATACTGTCCTATATCCAACTATTCGTGAAAGTCTACTTTATCGAATAGTTGGACAATAAAACCTACCAAGGAGCATTCTTCTTATGAAATTACAGCGATTACTCAGTCTTACCCGTCAGGCCGTGGATGATTACGCTCTGATTGACTCTGGTGACAAAATTGCCGTTGGCATCTCCGGCGGCAAGGACAGTCTGACTTTATTATATGCATTGCATGGACTTAAACGTTTTTATCCTAAGGAATTTGAATTGTCTGCAATTACTGTAGACCTCGGTTTTGAAAATTTTGATTTATCACCGGTTCGATCCCTGTGCAGTGAATTATCTGTCCCATTTACCGTTGTACCGACGGATATTGGTAAAATCCTATTTGAAACCAGGAAAGAATCAAATCCCTGCGCCCTCTGTGCTAAAATGCGGAAAGGCGCCCTCAATGAAACGGCAAAACAACTGGGCTGCAATAAAATAGCCTATGCACATCACCGTGATGATTTGATTGAAACTATGTTATTATCTTTAATTTATGAAGGCCGCTTTTATGCGTTTTCTCCTAAAACCTTTCTGGACCGGACGGAACTTACGGTTATCCGTCCAATGATTTATGTATCTGAAGCTGATGTAATTGGATTTAAAAACAGATTTTCACTTCCTGTATGCAAAAATCCCTGTCCGGTGGATGGAAAAACGAAACGCGAATATGTTAAACAATTAACAAAACAACTGAATTTACAGGCGCCTGGGGTTAAGGAACGCCTTTTCCATGCCATTACCGAAGGAAACATTGAAGGATGGCCGGATAAAAAATTGCCAAATAATGCGAGGTGAAAATAATGGCTGCTCTCTCCTATCATGAACAGGAAATAATTGAGAATACAAAAAGGCTCCGCCAGATGTTAAAGGAACTGCCGCCCTTTTGCGCTGATTTCTTCAGAGGAATTGAACCCAGGACTTCTTCCCGGACCAGAATTGCATACGCTTACGATTTAAAGACATTTTTTGATTTTCTCAGACAGGAAAACCCGCTTTTTGCCAACTGTGAAATGCGTGACTTCTCTCTCACTGTTCTGGATGAAATCCAGGTGATGGATTTTGAAGAATACATGGAATTCCTGAAATGCCATTCCACGGAAAAAAGGGAAGATTTAGTTAATACAGAGCGGGGAATCATGCGGAAAATCGCATCATTAAAAAGCTTTTATAATTATTTCTACCGACACGAACGTATTAAGAATAACCCGGCCGCATTAGTTCAGCTTCCAAAACTTCATGAAAAGGAAATTATACGTCTTGAGGTCGATGAGGTCGCCAGCCTTCTTGACCAGGTTGAAGCAGGTGCGCAACTGACTGAAAAGCAGAAGGCGTTTCATGCCAAAACTAAAATCCGCGATCTTGCATTAATGACACTCCTGCTTGGAACCGGAATACGTGTCTCCGAATGCGTCGGCCTGAATATAAATGATGTGGATTTTAATACGGGCGGCATCAGAATCCACCGAAAAGGCGGCAAGGAGGTCATCGTCTACTTCGGCGCGGAGGTTGAAGATGCGCTGGCCGATTATATGGCAGAACGTAAACACATCACTCCCGAACCGAGACATGAAGACGCACTATTTTTATCCCTTCAGAAAAAAAGGCTCAATGTACGAAGTGTTGAAAACCTTGTTAAGAAATATGCCAAAATTGTAACCCCTTTAAAGAAGATTACTCCCCATAAGCTCAGAAGCACCTACGGCACGAATCTATATCGGGAAACCGGCGATATTTATCTGGTGGCAGATGTTCTCGGCCACGAAGATGTCAACACGACCAAAAAGCATTATGCTGCCTTAGAGGACGAAAGACGGCGGAGCGCACGTAATAAAGTGCAATTAAGAGATAAATAGTAACAATAAATAACATTCTCTCCCCTTCCGGCCCTTCATGTGGTTTTCATCCGGCATAAAAGCAAAAGTGCATCGGGAGGCAGGGGCATGGATACAAGCCGCTCTGCTTCATGCTCCTCCGCTCCCAGATACAATGTTTCTGAAATCAGCGGTCTCTCCTCACAAAATTACCGCCTTCATAAATTCTCACCGGATTCCCCCTCTCCAGCCGGTTATGTTCCAGCCACGCCAGTTCTTTTTCCTTCCTTCCGCTCTCCATGTTCCTCTCGGCTAATATGTCACAGAGACGGTTGACTGCCAGTTTTTTATTCATATGCTGGCTCCGTGCTTCTGTG
>OBWY01001468.1_pt1 | contig 13700 bp, 12 predicted proteins | sample 1538081 | NCBI WGS metagenome assembly OBWY01 (sample SAMEA2580089, study PRJEB22360) | human gut metagenome | biome: human gut; feature: human-associated habitat; material: faeces | place: Denmark | collected 2008/2010
TTCCAATACAGATGTAGGTGATCTCGTCCGCACTATTATCGTAGACAGTACAGTGACATGCCGCATGAAACGTGCAGATGTTATCAACAATGCCAATATCCGTCCGGGAGATGTCATTGTGGGACTTGCCTCTCATGGACAGGCCACTTATGAAAAAGAATATAATGGCGGTATGGGCAGCAATGGACTGACTTCCGCCCGTCATGATGTATTCGCCAAGTATCTGGCTGAGAAATATCCCGAAAGCTATGACGCCGCAGTACCTGAGGAACTGGTTTATTCGGGCGGACTAAAACTGACAGATACAGTAGAAGGATCTCCGATCGATGCCGGAAAACTCGTACTCTCTCCTACCCGCACCTACGCACCGGTAGTGAAAAAATTGCTTGATGCACTGCGTCCCGAGATTCACGGAATGGTGCACTGTTCAGGTGGGGCACAAACGAAAGTATTGCACTTTGTAGGCGACGTACGTGTAGTCAAAGATAACCTTTTCCCTGTACCTCCATTGTTCAGAACCATTCAGGAACAAAGCGGTACCGACTGGGCTGAAATGTATAAGGTATTCAACATGGGACACCGCCTCGAAGTATATCTCTCTCCGGAACATGCAGCCGAAGTGATCGCCATCAGTGACTCCTTCGGTATCCCGGCACAAATTGTGGGACGTATTGAAGAGAGTGATAAAAAAGAACTGATTATCAAAAGTGAATTCGGTGAATTCAGATATTAATGTATAGGAAAGAATCGATCTGTAAAATCACAAATCCCAGAGAAATAGAAGAAAAAGAAATAGATGGCAGACAACAATAGTATATTAGAAAAGCTCGACGGCCTTGTAGCCCGTTTCGAAGAGGTGTCTACCCTTATTACTGACCCGGCAGTGATTGCCGACCAGAAACGATACGTAAAACTGACCAAAGAATACAAGGAGCTGGACGACTTGATGAAAGCCCGTAAAGAATACATGCAACTACTGGCTAACATCGAAGAAGCTAAAGATATTCTCTCAAACGAATCGGATGCTGATATGAGAGAAATGGCAAAAGAGGAAATGGACAACAGCCAGGAGCGTCTCCCTGTATTGGAAGAGGAAATCAAATTATTACTGGTACCGGCCGACCCTCAGGATGGTAAGAATGCCATTCTTGAAATACGTGGCGGTACAGGTGGTGATGAAGCTGCGATCTTCGCAGGCGACCTTTTCCGGATGTACGCCAAATTCTGTGAAACGAAAGGTTGGAAAATGGAAGTATCCAGTGCCAATGAAGGCGCTGCCGGCGGATATAAGGAGATCATTTGCAGCGTTACAGGCGATAATGTATACGGTACACTAAAATACGAATCGGGAGTACACCGTGTTCAACGAGTACCTGCAACAGAGACCCAGGGACGTGTACACACTTCGGCAGCCTCGGTAGTACTACCCGAAGCCGAAGAGTTCGATGTAGTGATCAACGAAGGTGAAATCAAATGGGATACTTTCCGTTCCGGAGGTGCAGGTGGACAGAACGTCAACAAGGTTGAATCAGGTGTCCGTTTGCGCTACATTTGGAAGAATCCGAATACAGGAGTAGCAGAAGAGATCTTAATTGAATGTACCGAAACCCGCGACCAACCGAAAAACAAAGAGCGCGCCCTGGCACGCCTCCGTACGTTTATCTATGACAAGGAACATCAGAAGTATATCGACGATATTGCTTCAAAGCGTAAAACAATGGTTTCGACAGGTGACCGTTCGGCTAAAATCCGCACTTATAATTATCCGCAGGGACGCATCACCGACCACCGCATCAACTATACCATTTATAACCTGGCTGCCTTTATGGACGGCGATATTCAGGAATGTATCGATAAACTGACTGTGGCCGAAAATGCGGAGCGCTTGAAAGAGAGTGAATTGTAACGGACGGTTACTTCAATTGTAAATCGTAAATTTGTAAATTAAGTAAAGATGAATAAGCAATCATTATTTGAAAACATCAAACGCAAAAAATCATTTCTTTGCGTAGGACTTGACACAGATATCAAGAAGATACCCGATCACCTGTTGGATGATTCGGATCCCATCTTCGCTTTCAATAAAGCAATTGTCGATGCAACGGCTGACTATTGCATCGCTTATAAACCCAATCTGGCCTTCTACGAAAGTATGGGTGTAAAAGGATGGATCGCTTTTGAAAAGACCGTGAACTACATCAAGGAGAATTATCCCGATCAGTTTATCATCGCCGATGCCAAACGTGGTGACATAGGCAATACCTCAGCAATGTATGCCCGTACTTTCTTCGAGGAACTGGACATCGACTCTGTCACTGTAGCTCCTTATATGGGAGAAGACAGCGTTACTCCATTCCTGTCTTATGAAGGCAAGTGGGTAATCTTGCTGGCACTGACTTCAAATAAAGGTTCTCATGACTTCCAGCTGACAGAAGATGCCAACGGCGAACGTCTGTTCGAAACAGTGCTAAAAAAATCACAGGAATGGGCTAACGACGAACAAATGATGTATGTAGTAGGTGCCACTCAGGGACGTGCTTTCGAAGATATTCGTAAAATTGTCCCCAATCACTTCCTCTTGGTCCCGGGTATCGGTGCTCAGGGAGGTTCTCTCGAAGAAGTATGCAAATATGGTATGAACAGCACCTGTGGACTTATTGTGAATTCCTCTCGCGGAATTATTTATGTAGATAAAACAGAGAATTTTGCCGCTGCCGCCCGTGCTGCTGCCAAAGAAGTGCAAGAGCAAATGGCAGAACAGCTGAAAGCTATTTTATAATGCCTCACGAACGGAAGATTATCAATGATCCGGTATTCGGGTTTATCAACATACCAAAGGGGTTGCTGTACGACATCGTACGGCATCCCCTTTTGCAGCGCTTAAACCGCATCAAGCAAGTAGGACTTTCGTCTGTTGTCTATCCCGGTGCACAGCATACCCGCTTTCAACACTCTCTGGGTGCCTTCTACCTGATGAGCGAGGCCATCACACAACTGGCTTCCAAAGGTAACTTTATATTCGACAGTGAAGCCGAAGCCGTACAGGCAGCCATCCTGTTGCACGACATCGGTCACGGTCCTTTCTCGCATGTACTTGAAGATACCATTGTCAAAGGAGTATCTCACGAAGAAATCTCTTTGATGCTGATGGAGCGGATGAACAGGGAGATGAACGGACAGCTGAGTTTGGCCATCCAGATATTCAAAGATGAATATCCCAAACGTTTCTTACATCAGTTAGTAAGCGGACAACTGGACATGGACCGTTTAGATTACCTGCGTCGTGATAGCTTCTACACCGGAGTCTCGGAAGGAAACATCGGTTCGGCCCGTATCATCAAAATGCTCGATGTGGCAGACGATCATCTGGTAGTGGAATCCAAAGGAATCTATTCCATAGAAAATTTCCTGACTGCAAGGCGATTGATGTATTGGCAGGTTTATCTGCACAAAACATCGGTAGCTTATGAACGAATGTTGATCAGTGCCCTGTTACGTGCCAAAGAACTCGCTTCGAAAGGAGTCGAATTATTTGCTTCACCGGCATTGAAATTTTTTCTGTATAATCACATCGATCCGGAAGTGTTTTACAATAACCCGGACTGTCTGGAGAACTTTATTCAATTGGACGATAATGACATCTGGACAGCTTTAAAGGTATGGAGTACCCACACGGATAAGGTTTTATCTACATTAAGCCTGGGTATGATTAATCGCAACATCTTCAAGGTGGAGATATGCTCCGAACCTATTAGTGAAGAACGAAAAAAAGAATTGACTTTACTGATCAGCCGACAATTAGGCATTACTCTTTCCGAAGCGGACTATTTTGTCTCTACCCCCAGTATCGAAAAGAACATGTATGATTCGGCTGATGACAGGATTGATATTATTTATAAGGACGGAACAATAAAAAATATTGCAGAAGCATCGGACATGCTAAACATTTCATTGCTCTCTAAAAAGGTAAAGAAATACTATATCTGCTACTTGCGTTGGGATAGATAAGTATAAAATATTCATCAAAGAGTAAGGATATATAAAAAAAAAGTCCGTTATTTGCGTACTAATTAAATTTTAAAGTAAGATTATGGAGTTCTCGGCTAAGCAAATTGCAGCATTTATCCAAGGGGAAATTATAGGTGACGAAAACGCTACTGTACATACATTCGCAAAGATAGAAGAAGGAATACCAGGCGCTATCTCTTTCCTTTCCAATCCGAAATATACACCTTATATATATGAGACTAAAGCTAGCATTGTGTTGGTGAACAAAGATTTTACTCCCGAACAAGAAGTAAAAGCAACGTTAATCAAAGTAGACAATGCTTACGAGAGCCTTGCCAAGTTGCTCAATCTGTATGAAATGAGCAAACCCAAAAGAACCGGTATTGACGAACGTGCCTATGTAGCGGAAACCGCTAAAATAGGAAAAGACGTATATATAGCTCCTTTCGCTTGCATCGGTGATCATGCGGAAGTAGGAGACAACACAGTGATTCATCCGCATGCCACTGTGGGAGGTGGTGCCAAGATAGGCAGCAATTGTATCCTGTACGCCAACTCGACTGTATACCATGATTGCCGGGTAGGTAATAACTGTATTCTGCATGCGGGATGCGTGATCGGAGCAGACGGTTTCGGTTTTGCCCCTACCCCACAAGGATACGAAAAAATTCCCCAAATCGGTATTGTTATCCTGGAAGACAATGTAGAAGTCGGCGCCAATACTTGCATCGACCGTGCAACCATGGGAGCAACCGTTATTCATAGCGGAGTAAAGTTGGACAATCTGGTCCAGATAGCCCACAACGATGAAATAGGTTCGCATACCGTCATGGCTGCCCAAGTGGGCATCGCAGGTTCTACCAAGGTAGGCGAATGGTGTATGTTCGGCGGACAAGTAGGCATTGCCGGACATCTCAAAATAGGCAACCAAGTGAATCTGGGAGCCCAATCGGGTGTTCCCGGAAATATAAAATCCGGTAGCCAACTTATCGGAACTCCCCCTATGGAGCTAAAACAATTTTTCAAAGCATCCATTGTACAAAAAAGCCTTCCGGAGATGCAGATTGAGTTACGCAATCTCCGCAAAGAAATAGAAGAATTAAAACAACAATTAAATAAGTAACCAATGCTGAAACAAAAAACTCTGAAAGAGAGCTTTTCACTGAGAGGAAAAGGTCTTCACACTGGACTTGACCTGACTGTTACGTTTAACCCCGCCCCGGATAACCATGGCTACAAAATACAACGTACGGACCTGGAAGGACAACCCATTATCGATGCCGTAGCCGACAATGTAGGTGAAACGACAAGAGGGACCGTGCTGTCAAAAAATGGAGTAAAAGTAAGCACAGTTGAACATGGAATGGCAGCTCTATATGCCTTGGGCATCGATAACTGCCTGATCCAAGTCAACGGACCGGAATTTCCGATTCTGGACGGAAGTGCACAATATTATGTACAAGAAATAGAGAAAGTAGGAATCGAAGAACAAAATGCCGTTAAAGATTTCTATATCATCAAATCAAAAATAGAATTCCGTGACGAGGAGACAGGATCGTCTATCATCGTACTTCCTGATGAGAATTTCAGCCTGAACGTATTGGTATCTTACGATTCAACCATCATCCCCAACCAGTTTGCCACACTGGAGGATATGAAGAAGTTCAAAGATGAAATTGCCCCCAGCCGTACCTTTGTATTTGTCCGTGAAATCGAGCCACTGTTGTCGGCCGGACTCATCAAGGGTGGCGATCTGGACAATGCCATCGTTATCTACGAACGTGAAATGTCCCAGGAAAACTATGACAAGCTGGCCGATGTCATGAGAGTCCCTCACATGGATGCCAAGCTGTTGGGATACATTAACCACAAACCTCTGGTATGGCCCAACGAATGTGCCCGCCATAAATTGTTGGATGTCATCGGCGATCTTGCTCTGATCGGTAAACCCATTAAAGGAAGAATCATTGCTACGCGTCCCGGACACACCATCAATAATAAATTCGCACGTCAGATGCGCAAAGAAATTCGCCTGCACGAAATACAGGCGCCTACCTATGATTGCAACCGTGCTCCGATTATGGATGTGAACCGCATCCGTGAACTACTCCCCCACCGTTATCCATTCCAATTGGTAGATAAGGTGATCGAAATTGGTGCCAACTACATTGTCGGTGTAAAAAACGTAACCTCCAACGAACCCTTCTTTCAGGGACACTTCCCTCAGGAACCTGTGATGCCAGGTGTACTGCAAATTGAAGCAATGGCTCAAATCGGCGGATTACTCGTTCTGAATTCAGTAGATGAGCCGGAGCGTTATTCTACTTATTTCATGAAAATCGATGGTGTGAAGTTCCGTCAGAAGGTAGTTCCGGGCGATACCCTGATATTCCGTGTTGAGTTATTGGCTCCTATCCGCCGGGGCATTTCAACCATGAAAGGCTATGCTTTCGTTGGTGAAAAAGTAGTCTGTGAATGCGAATTCATGGCTCAAATAGTAAAAAACAAATAATTTATTAAGCATGATAAGTCCCTTAGCGTATATTCATCCCGAAGCAAAAATCGGTGAAAACGTAGAGATAGCTCCTTTTGTGTACATTGATAGAAATGTAGTCATCGGAGATAACAATAAAATTATGGCTAACGCCAATATTTTGTACCGTTCACGTAATCGTGGGCCCGGCGGATTCACGTAGCGGTAACGGAAATACAATCTTCCCGGGAGCCGTTATCGGAGCAATCCCACAAGATTTGAAATTCAAAGGTGAAGAAAGTACAGCCGAAATAGGTGACAATAACCTGATTCGTGAAAACGTGACCATCAACCGAGGTACAGCAGCTAAAGGCAGAACCATTGTAGGTAACAACAACCTATTGATGGAAGGCGTCCATGTGGCCCACGATGCATTGATCGGCAACGGTTGTATCGTTGGTAACTCCACCAAAATGGCCGGAGAAATCATCATCGATGACAATGCCATCATCAGTGCCAATGTGTTAATGCACCAATTTTGCCGGGTAGGCGGATACGTCATGATTCAGGGAGGATGCCGTTTCAGTAAAGACATTCCTCCGTATATCATAGCCGGACGCGAACCTATCGCTTACAGTGGAATCAACATCATCGGACTCCGTCGTCGTGGTTTTTCGAACGAGATTATAGAGAATATCCACAATGCCTACCGCATCATTTATCAAAGCGGACTCAACACTTCGGATGCCCTCACAAAGGTTGAAGCAGAAGTGCCGGCCAGCCCCGAAATAGAATACATCGTTGATTTTATTCGCAACTCGGAACGGGGAATTATCAGGTAAATAAATAGAAATCAATAAGAAGAGGAGGATGTTTTCCAAGCATCCTCCTTTTTTGTGGAATAAACCCAGCCATCTTATTTGCAATCTTTCGGTTTTTTATTACTTTTACGCCATCAATAAAACAGTAACAACTATGATATACAGATTTACCATTATATCTGATGAGGTTGACGATTTCGTCAGAGAGATACAGATTGACCCGGAAGCTACTTTCTTCGATCTTCATGAAGCTATCCTGAAAGCAGCAAACTATACAAACGACCAGATGACTTCTTTCTTTATCTGTGATGATGACTGGGAAAAAGAAAAAGAAATTACACTGGAAGAGATGGACAATAATCCGGAAATGGACAGCTGGATTATGAAAGAGACCCGCCTCAACGAGTTGATTGAAGATGAAAAGCAAAAATTGCTTTACGTATTCGATTACATGACTGAACGTTGTTTCTTCATCGAATTGTCCGAAATCATCACCGGAAAAGAAATAAAAGGTGCTAAATGTACCAAGAAATCGGGTGAAGCCCCCAAGCAAACAGTCGATTTCGAAGAGATGGCAGCCGGAGGAGGCTCACTCGATCTGGATGAAAACTTCTACGGTGACCAGGACTTCGATATGGAAGACTTTGATGCCGAAGGATTTGATGTAAATGACGGTGCAGCCGGAGGTGGAAGTTCATACGACGAAGATAAATTTTGAATAATATGCCCATGTGACCACATCCGGTGGGTTATGACATCTTACTACCCGCCCCCTATGCTGTCACATGGGTACATTATCACATGACCAATCGTTATGACTGCCAAAACTTTAATTGTACTTATAGGTCCTACAGGTGTAGGAAAAACGGAGTTAAGCCTCCGCATAGCAGAATATTTCAAGACGAGTATCATTTCGTCTGACTCCCGACAGTTATACGCCGAACTTAAGATAGGAACGGCTGCTCCAACCCCGGAGCAATTAAAACGGGTTCCACACTACTTTGTAGGTACCCTGCAACTTACCGATTATTACAGTGCCGCCCAATACGAGACGGAAGTAATGAGTGTTCTCGAACAGTTATTTCAACAACATCATGTCGTCCTGCTCACCGGAGGCTCTATGATGTATGTGGATGCCATCTGCAAAGGCATTGATGACATACCGACAGTAGATGCCGAGACTCGTGAGCTCTTGCTACATAAATATGACACAGAAGGACTCGATAATCTCTGTGCCGAACTGAAGCTACTGGATCCGGAGTACTATAAAATTGTAGATTTAAAAAATCCCAAACGGGTCATCCACGCCTTGGAGATCTGTTACATGACAGGGAAAACTTATACCTCTTTCCGTACACAACAAAAAAAGGAACGCCCGTTCCACATCCTAAAAATAGGACTGACGCGAGATCGCGCCGAATTATATGATCGCATCAACCGTCGTGTAGACCAGATGATGAACGAAGGATTGCTGGAAGAAGCCCGCTCCGTATATGCCCACCGAGAGTTGAACTCCCTGAACACTGTAGGCTATAAGGAAATATTTAAATATCTGGATGGAGAGTGGGATCTTGACTTCGCTATCGAAAAAATAAAACAGAACTCACGTATCTACTCACGCAAACAAATGACCTGGTTCAAACGGGATGAAGAGATCAGATGGTTCCATCCTGAACAAGAGAAAGAAATATTATCGTATCTTCAGGTCTCAATTAAATAAACAGGTTTATATAGAAGATAAATTCTTAACAAAGAAGCGAAAAAAGCCGGATAAAATAAAAAGAGTTACAAAGGGAGCGTTATTACATAATATTTTTAGTATCTTTATCGATAATAAGAATATCCCTTAAAAGTTAACACTATGCGAAAACGAGTACTTTTCTTACCCGGCATTGCAGCACCCACCCATTGTCTTGCGCATATCACTACAATTAAATTCAATCTTCAATTTTTTATCCAATATCGGGGCATTGACACCAATCGGATACGAATATAATAATGGATATAATCGCATGCGAATATGATTTTAGTGCAGATATTAGTCAAAGACCTCTTTAATATGATAAAAAAAATATTTTTCTCCAGCTTCCTATTGATTATAATGTTCTGCGGATGTATGACCCAGAATGAAATAACAGGTTCGGTCGCAAAGTTAGAAACAGTAGAAAAAGTAGTGGATGACACTCTTTTCCTAAAAAATCCTCAAGTCTTCTGCTTGGAAACCAAAGACAATGCATTGATAAAGCGTATAAATCGGGTAATAGAATGGAAAAACACCTATTATATTTTAGATAAATCCATGAAGCAAGTGTTGGCTTTCAATGACAAAGGCAGACACCTATTTACCATACACCGTGTAGGGATAGGTAAAGGAGAATATGGAAGCATACTGGATATAGCCATAGACAGGCAAAATGAAAATTTAGTATTCCTGGCTGACCCGACCTCACTGATATATTATGACTTACAAGGAAACTTCATTAAAACTACCAAACTACAAGGATACTATCATTCAATAGCAATTGACAACGGAGTGACATATTTAGAAAATGCCACATATATTAATAATCAGTTATCCACATCATCCACCACAGTAATAGCCCCGGACAACCAAAAGACTGAACTATTAAAACCACTCCGAGAAATAGCTCCTTATTGTTTTATCGGAGGAAGCCGGCTGAATGGAACCACTCCTATTGTATTTACCAGAAAATTCGATAACACCATCTACCAACTGGAAGACGGAAAGATAACCCCTTACTACTCTTTCGATTTTATGAACGAGAATTTTCCGGAAGCTGCTAAAGACAAAGAATACACCTGTCGTGAGCTTAATAAGTTCACCTGGGATCGATATGTATATTTAATGGCTAATGTGGCAAATACTCCCCAGTATTTAATGTTCAGTACGAATCTGTTCGGTGTATATGTATTTGATAAAACGCAAAACAAATTATTGAAATACAATAAGATACGAAATACGGGATACCAAACAGACTTACACCAATACATACCGGTGGAAGGAGCCAACAACCGTGTATTCTTCACGGTTTATCCTACGACCCTGTTCAGCCTCAAAGCTATCGTAGACAATCATCCATCTTTCAAGGATAAAATGTCCGATAAACTATATAAATTGACAGAATCATTGGACAGCGACTCTAATCCTGTCATTTTCAGCTATCAGATAAAATAAATATTTGACAATAGGATATATCTCCAACGTCACCGATTACCCAAACGGTTATCCCGGTTTACGTAATCGGTGGTAAACAAACTGTTATCTCTCTTTTATTTTTCCAGATTCTCCAGATCGATTTCCACGATCAGCTCTGTTCCTTTTTCCGGAGCAGAGTTCAAAGTCAGAGTTCCCCTCAGGTTTTCCACACGCTCTTTTATGATAGTAAGACCAATTCCCGTCTTCCCGGTCTGTTGCTCAAATCCTCTTCCATTATCCGAAACCGTCAATTTCACCTTGTTATCTTCCCGCACCAGGATAATCTTCACCAACGTGGCTTGTGCATGCTTCAACGAGTTACCAACAGCTTCCTGTACAATTCGATAGATCTCCAGCGACACCTTCTGCGATAAATTGTCAAAGTTATCCTCCGGTTCGAGCAACAGCTCCAGTTCGGTCTGCCCCGGCTGATTATGCTGATATACATAATCCTGAAGAATCTCCGATAACGAAGCGTATTTGAAAATAGGTGGCATCAGGTCATGCGAAATGCCCCGTACTTCCGCTTGCAAAGTTTGTAACGTGTCCATGATCTCCTCACAACTACTTGTTCCATCGGTGATTTTCATCTTGATGGCCAATAATTCATTGGAAACATTATCATGAAGTTCCTTCGCCAATCGCTTTCTTTCCACCTCAAGACCTTCCAGATAATATTGAACTTTACGCTGTTGCGCTTCATGCACTAAAGACTGGAACTCCCGTTCCCTTTCCTCAAGTTTTGTCTTCTGCAACTTAACCAGAAGTTCAGCTTCCTGCTGCTTTAGTTTGGCAATCTGCAACATTCCTTCATGAATACGCTGGCGCGAACGATAGCGTTTCAAAAGTAAAAAGATAGTGACCAGTGCCAGAACAATAAGAATGGCCGAAAGAATATTAATCCGTCGGTTCTTTTCGTTAATAGCGGACAATTGCTCCACAACCCGTTCCTTTTCATTCAGATTATATTGTGTCCGTAATTTCTGGATCGTCTTATTGCTATTTTTGTCAAACAAGCGAGTTTCATATTTCAGTGAATTACGGGCTGCCTCCAAAGCCTTATTATAAAGTTCCTGCTTCTCGTATACCTTAGCCAACAGTGTATAGAATTCAATCAAAGCATGATAGTAATCCACCTCCTGCTCTTCATCCATCCGCTTCAACTCACGCAGTCCGTCCTGTAAATGTTGTTCAGCCAATTCATAATCTGCCTGATAATAGGCAATTACTCCCGAAACATAACTGACCGAAACATTGGCGTCAATCTTTTTAGGATTCATCAGTTTCTTACCCGTTTCAAAGCACTGTTCGGCTTCCTTGATTTTTCCCGCCTCACTGTAAACTATTGCCTGGTGCAAATAATTGTCGGATATGACATATCCCACGTCATAAGGATTTTCGGTGGATGTGTAGACCTTAAAAGCCTCCTGGTTATACTTCGTTACAGAATCCAGTAAATCCACCCGGTGTTCATTCTGATATAAGGCATAAAAGTATTTCGCCTTTATGGTCCACTTCAATATCTGCTGAAAAGGGAAATCTACCGGTAAGTCTTTCATCGCTTCCGACAATTCATGTAATCCCTCATCATCTTGCCACATCGAGTAAATGATAGACAGATCATAATAAATCTCCGTTAAGATGGCCGGCTTCATTTCATTGCGATTAAAATACTCAGCAGCCTGATAATAATTCTCATGTGCCTGTTCCATCAAGTTCTTATCCGAATAATAGATTCCGGCAATGTAGTGCATCATACCGGAAATATTGTTGTTTTCAAACTTTCCCTTATTCATAAAAGCACTGTCCAGATAGTTTTTAGCCTCAGTCATATGTCCAAGTTGATTTTCGAACATGGCTACAATGGAATAAAGACGGGTAATGACCGCCTTATCCTCCACCTCTTTCGCTTCCGGAATCAATTGCTTCAGCACGGCAATCTGATGCTCCCGTGAAAGATATTCGATATCCCCGGTCATATAATAACGTTCCATCAAAGGAATCTTTTTATTTTTCATCAGATTCATTATCGAATCATACTGTGCGGCATCGTCTTGTGCATCGGCCGCTATAACGCAGCAAAATAGAAATAAAAAAACGGATAATAATCTCTTCATAAATACATAATGGTTAAAGTGTAATCCTCCGACTCGGAATAAACATGGCTTCAGAGTCCAAACAGTTCGTTATATCGTTGGCTAATATACGAATCTATTTCATTATATAATTGATAAAGTTCTTTCAAATCGATATTTTCCCGTTTTTTTCCATCCTTCCGACCGGGGATAGAAGACTTGTCCTCCATGGTGAGTTTTGACACATTGGTCTGTGGGAGTAGCACCCCACAATAAATATTTTTTAGTCTGCCGGATTCAATGTCACGTTTACCTCCGGAGCCACAGCCTTTTCAACTGTTGTCATGCCCGTATATGAAATACGGAGCATAGCGTTCTTGGGAGCCAAAAGAACAAAACGTCCATAAGCATCAGACATTGTTCCCGAGACGGTTCCCGAAATAAATACAGATGCCCCCGCCAATGGCTTATCCAGATGATCTTTGACCACTCCTACAACCTTCACCCCGTCTTCCGGATCCGAAGCAGAAAGAGACAGCACATTTTGCACATCCTTTCCTTTCAGTGTAATCAGAATTACGCCATGTTTGGCCTTATCTCCATATATGGCTGTCGACGCTTCGTCTTTCAGAACACTGATAGACTCAATCATATCCGGATTGATATCCCGTTGCATCTGCTCGCCGGTTATCTCTTTTCCATCCACAAGGATCAAGGGCTGAGGTTGAGAACCGGCATTTCTAACCGAAAACAAATCCATCCCGCTTCTTTTCATCCCATCCGTTATGGTTACTTTCGAGTGCGTAGGTACCGTTTCCAACCGGGATACTTCAAAAGCTTCTTCTTTCGGAGCATCTTTTTTCACAGTATCTTTCAACACCTCAACCTTTTTTTCAGGCACTTTAGTCCCTACTATTTGCACGAAATCATTCACTTTCACGGCCGAGATTTCATCCATCTTACCCGAAATCTCAGGACGGGCAAATGCAGTCACAGCAATGGCGGCCAAAGGAAGTACATACAAGTACTTCAATCGTGCCCATGGATTTGACTTTTCTTTTAACATCATAGTGATACGTTTTTTAAGTTTACTGTGATTAAAGCTG
>OBWY01001478.1_pt1 | contig 13655 bp, 8 predicted proteins | sample 1538081 | NCBI WGS metagenome assembly OBWY01 (sample SAMEA2580089, study PRJEB22360) | human gut metagenome | biome: human gut; feature: human-associated habitat; material: faeces | place: Denmark | collected 2008/2010
CGCTTGGCTGCATAGTCTATTATTTCTTTGATTTCTTCTTGTGTATAAAATCCCTCGTGTACTTTTCCATCGTAAATGTTACTGTTCCAGTTCCCTATTTGGGTAGAATCTCGTTTCCCTCCGATTTTGGTCAGTAACGGATATTTTTTTATCTCGATTCGCCACCCTTGATCGTCGGTCAAATACCAATGAAACGTATTCATTTTGAGACGAGCCATTTCGTCCAATAGCTTTTTAACTTCTTCTTTTCCTTTGAAATAACGGCCTTCGTCCAGCATGAGAGCCCGCCAGAGAAATTTAGGGCTATCGGCTATTTCGACGAACGGAATAACAAGCGTATTGTTTTGAGATGTTATTAGTTGTCGGAATGTCTGTAATCCATAGAATAGACCTTTTGTATCGGAGGCCGTAATTTTTGTTCCATAGTCGTTGGATACGAGCCGATAGCCTTCTAGGCCGATTGTATCGGGGTTTTATGTCGAACGTTAAATCGGCTATCCATTTAAAATTAGTAAACTTACATTTGACACCGGTATCGGACAAGAGGTCTTCGATATAATCTTTGTCCAGTCCGCTTTCGGGAGATAGGTAAATCGATAAGTTTTTCCCTATTGGCCTATATTGAGTTCCGATGGCGATTTGGTTGGGGTAGGGGATTATGTGGACTGTTCCTGTAAAGGGCTGTTGTCGGCAAGACGAGAATAATAAAATGATAATCAGTAGATTGAAATTTGATAAATTTTTCATGGTACTATTGTTTTTTATTTATACGGATAATTTTTTGAACGTACGTAATCGGTTATTTTCTTTTTTGAATCGAGAACAAAAATATATTTATCTTTGTACTCTTAAAAAAGGATTGTTTATGTTGCGGTTACATACACTTTTTGTTTTTCTCTTTTTTATATTTATTTCGGCTTATGGAGCTCAAACGTATTCTGTAAAAGGAGTGGTGACGTCTCGTGCAACGGGTGAGGGATTGCCCTTTGTCAGTATGGGTATTTGGAATACTCCGATGGGGACGATGACCGATTCTTTGGGTAATTATTTCATTGGAAATTTATCTCCGGGAATGTACCGCATACAGGTTTCTTCTGTCGGATATAAAACTTATGTCTCTCCTGAGTTTCGTATATCGTCTTATGATTATACGCTCGATATAGCGTTGGAAGAATCGCAGGTGGCTTTAAGCGAGGTAAGTGTTGTGGCCGCTCCGTTTAGAAGTTCGATAGAGAGCCCTATCGCTATGAGGGTTATCGGTGTGCAGGAGATAGAAAAAAGTCCGGGCGCAAACCGGGATATTTCGAAAGTCGTAAATTCTTTTCCCGGTGTGGCTTCGGCTGTGGGAAACGGGTACAGGAATGATTTGATGATAAGGGGTGGAGGTCCTTCGGAAAATAAGTTTTTCTTAGACGGGGTAGAGATACCTAATATCAACCATTTCAGCACACAAGGTGCATCGGGGGGACCGGTTGGGATTATCGATGCCGATCTTATCCGTGAGGTCAATTTCTATACGGGGGCTTTTCCTGTAAGTCGGGGAAATGCTTTAAGTTCTGTATTCGATTTTAAACTTCTCGACGGTACTCCCGATAAATATACTTTTAAAGGAACCGTTGGAGCTTCGGAGGTGGCTTTGACTTCGAAAGGACATATTGGGAATAAGACGACTTATATCGTTTCAGTAAGGCAGTCTTATTTGCAACTACTGTTTTCCTTGCTCGATATGCCGTTTTTGCCCCGTTATACCGATGCTCAGTTCAAGGTAAAGACCCGTTTTTCACAGGAACATGAGCTTATGGTCTTGGGATTGGGCGCGATAGACGATATGAAGTTAAACACGGAAACGGATCCCGAAGATGAATCGAAACAATATCTGTTGAACTATTTGCCTACCATTAAACAGAATACCTATACTCTGGGTGCAGTCTATAAGCATTATTCGGGCAATCATACACAGACGGTCGTGTTGAGCCGTAGTTTTATGAATAACAGTAATATTAAGTATAGGGATAATGATGAATCTTCTACCGATAATCTGACTTTGAGGCTTAAATCGGACGAGATTGAAAATCATTTGAGGTTCGAGAACAGGTCATTGGTGGGGCTGTTTGATTTGACCGCTGGATTTAATGTCGATTATGCCGTTTATAGGAATAATACGTTTCAACGTGCATTTACCGATATCCCTAAGGAAATAAGATATAAAACGGATTTGGGTTTGTTCAAATGGGGTATCTTCGCAACTTCTGGATATAAGTCGGCCGACGATCGTTTTTCGGCTTCATTTGGATTTCGTCTCGATGCTTGTAATTATTCTTCTTTGACGGATAATCCTTTCAAGCAATTTTCTCCCCGGTTGTCGCTTTCGTATAATTTGATAGGGAATTTCTTTTTGAATGGTAGCATAGGTCGGTTTTATCAGCTACCGGCATATACGACAATGGGGTATCAAGAGGATAATGTTTTGATAAATAAATCGAGATTGAAATATATTTGTTCCGACCAAGCTGTCGTTGGAGTGGAGTATTATATCAACAAGTGGGCACGTTTGACGGTTGAAGGGTTTTATAAAAAATATACTCATTCACCGTTGTCTCTAAGGGATAGTATTCCATTGGCCTGTAAGGGGACGGACTACGGTGTGTCGGGTAATGAGGCGGCAAGCTCGACTGCGCGAGGCAGAGCCTATGGTTTGGAAGTGATGCTCCGTTGGTTTGGTATGGGACGGTTTACGGCATTGGCTTCTTATACATGGTATCGTAGTCAGTTCGAGGATCCGGCAACCGGGATTTATATACCGTCGGCATGGGATTATCGTCATCTTTTTACTTTGTCCGGGACGTATAAGTTACCTAAAAACTGGGATATAGGATTGAAATTCAGGTTGATGGGAGGGGCTCCATATACTCCTTATGATGAGTATACTTCGTCTCTTGTTCCGGCGTGGGATGCCACGGCTAGACCTTATTATGATTATGACCGGTATAATACAGGACGTTTGAAAACTTTCTATGAGGCTGATATCAGAGTGGATAAGTCGTTTTATTTCAAAGGTGTGATGTTGGGATTTTATGTAGATTTACAGAATGTGCTGAATTTTAAATACGATAATCCTCCGGTATTGATAAGCACGGGCGAAAAATATGTGGATAATGACGGGACAGAACGGTATCGCATGAAATACATCGCCCAACAAAGCGGAGTGATTCTGCCGACATTGGGAATTACCGTGGAGTTTTAAGAAACTGTTTTAATTTTTGTAGATAGATATTTTGTGCGATGATCTTAATCTGGCATAAAAAACTCAATGCGGCTTCGAAGTTATTTTTTCACTTGTTTCGATCTGCGGTTCTTATAGATTATGTCTGAAATTTTTTCATCGAATGATGTTCCGGTATGTTGCATGAAACGAACATGTATCGGAAGAAAATAGAGCGCTTTTTTTATTGCGTCATCGAATGGGACCGATCGTAGTCTCGCTGCATCTTTTTCTGTGGTGATGATGTATTTTTTCTCTCCTTTCAAGGCCAAAAACCGTGTCGTTATATCGTTCAGATCGTTCGAAGTAAAGTTATGATGATCGGGATAAAGTAGCTTTTCTCGCAGGTCGTGAAAATGAGAGATGTATTGCAGCATGGGAGCCGGGTTGGCGATTCCGGTTACTACCATCAATCCGTCTTTTCTCGATATATCTTTTAGCGATATTTCTCCTATGGCAGTATCGGGGAATACTGCTTGCAGATGACCGTAAGAAAGAGTGGAGAAATATAGATTTTGGTAGGGAAACAGGTGTAACCAACGAGATATAATATTATATTCAATAGGTTTCATATCTATTGGACACTTGGTTACGATGACCATATTGGCTCTCGACAATTCGTGTCGAGATTCACGTAATCGTCCCGCCGGTAATAGTTTGTCGAGGTGTAAAGCTCTATTGTAGTCGGTCAGTACTATCGAGGACAACGGCGTAACATAGCGATGTTGGAAAGCATCGTCGAGTAGAATCACATCGATGTCGGGTATTTGTTTTTTTAATTGTTTGATACCTCGACGGCGATTGGCATCTACCGCGACGGTTATATTGGGGTATTTTCTTTTTATCTGGTAAGGTTCGTCTCCTATTTCACGGGCGGTAGACTTGTCATCGGCCAATATGAATCCTCTACTTTTCCGTTTGTATCCTCTGCTGAGTACGGCAATATGATATTTATGACCGAGTAATTCGATCAAGTATTCGATGTGAGGCGTTTTGCCTGTCCCTCCTACGGCAAGGTTGCCTACTGATATGACGGGTATGTCAAACTCTTCGGCCGGGAGAATGCCCCAGTCGAAGAGTTTGTTTCTAATCTCTACTCCGAGTCCATATAGCCAACTGATCGGAATGAGCCAATGGTTTATCTTAACCGATTTTCCGTACATAAGACTTAGTAGAGCTCAATGTCTTCCATACGGTATTGTACGGGATCTATATTTTGACATTGCTCCAACGCTTTGAAATATTTATAATTTTCACCTAAATAAGAAGCGGCTATTTTTGAGCGAACATTCATTCCCAGCTCGTCCATTAATTGTTCCATAGCCGTTTTTTGTTTTGGATAAGCACTTGTTTTATATTTGTCGAGTTTGGCTTTTTGAGCAACCCATTCGATAGCGGCATCCAAATCTCCCAATTCATCGACCAGACCTATTTCGAGGGCTGTTGCACCGTCCCATACACGACCTTCGGCGATTTTTTTGATCGCCTCGATACTCATGCCACGGCCTTCGGCGCAACGAGTGGTGAATAATTCGTAGCCTCGTTCTATGTATTGTTGCATTTGCCGATGTTCATCGGTTGTCATAGCCCGGCTTACCGAGGGGAAATTACCATATTTATTGGTTTGTACGCCGTCGAATGTAAGGCCTAATTTCCCAGTCAATAAACCTTTATAGTTAGGGATTAGGCCATAAATGCCGATCGAGCCTGTCAATGTAGTGGGATTTGCAAAGATACGGTCGGCATTGCAAGAGATGTAATATCCACCCGATGCAGCGACATCGCCCATCGATACGGCTACTGGTTTTCCGGCAGCTTTAATAGCTTCGATAGCAGCCCATACTTGTTCCGAACCATAAGCACTTCCACCCGGAGAATTAACTCGGAGAACAACTGCTTTTACGTTTTTATCGTTTTGTATTTTGGTTAAATCTTCGACCAGCTTGGCGGTGTTCACTCCGTTGGTTTCACCCATATCGATGCCTCCCTCGGCATAGACGATAGCAATTTCGTCTTTGGCTTTATTTGGGGCTTGCTTGATCGATGCTACTTCGTTGATTGATGCGAAGATTAAATCATCGTCTTTATCTATTCCCACTTTGGCTTTCAGAAATTCGTTCATTTGAGGACGGTACATTAACGTATCGACCAATCCTTTGGCAATTAATTCTTTGGCATCGACTGTCACCAATAGAGTGTCGGCCAGATTGTTCAGCTGGTCCACCGATATGTCTCGGTCTTGCGAAAGTTGTTCGAGAAGATGATTCCAAATAGGAGTCATGTAGGCCATCGTCTGCTCGCGGTTCGCTTCACTCATTTGCGTGTTGATATAAGGTTCTACCGCCGATTTATATGTTCCTACTTTTAGGACTTGGACTTCGATACCCAATTTATCGTAAAGCCCTTTTACAAACATTATTTGACTTGCCAGCCCTCTGAAATCGATAGCTCCTACCGGATTTAGAACGACACTGTCGGCTACCGCACTCAGTAGATATTCGCGTTGTGTGTAGTCGTCGGCATAAGCATAGATGAATTTATCGCTCTCTTTGAAATCTTTCAGAGCCCGGTGTATGCGGTCGAGAGAGGCAACACCGAGGGAAGAGCCGTTAGCATCGATGTATATGCCGGCAATGTTTGGGTTTGTCTTGGCTGTTTTTATAGCTTTAATGATGTTGTCAAGACCGTCTGTTTTTTGTTGGTTCCCAAACAAAACACTCATGAAATCTTCTTGGCTACGGTCGGTAACGATACCTAAATCCAATTTCATGATAGTGTTTGGTTTCGCTGTGTATTCGGTTTCTGTCGAAACCGCCATTCCGGTTAATGCTGCGATGGACAATAAGGTTAATAATATTCCTGCAATCATTACGCCCAATACGCAGGCGAATGTCGTGGTGAAAAATTTTTTCATTGTTCCTTGTTTTTATTTATTGTTTGTTTCATTCTATTTTTACAAAGATAGATTTTTTGTGAATAAAAAGGATTGTAACTGGTTTATCTTTCATTCTTAATATGGTGCAAACATACATATAAAATTTTAATTCAAAAAGAAAATCAATAAATAATTATCGTTTTTCGATAAAATCTATATATTATACTTTACTCTTGGGTATTTATTTTGATTGATATTTATGAATTTTTATTTGTATTGTTTTGATTATTAGTGAAATATATCCTTTTTTGTTGATTCTTCGATGATTGTTCCGCAGAGTGATATGTGCCGTGAGATTGGGGAAAGATAGATTTTTGGGGGTGGTGACATTTCTCTTTATATTCAAGAATCAGTATCTTCGTAATGAAAAAGAGTATAAGCACAATGATAATAAGGTTTGCAGAAGAAAAGGATATAGAGCAGATAAACAAACTTTTGGTTCAAGTGAATAGTATTCATCATCGAGGACGCCCCGATTTATTTAAATCCGGGAAGAAAAAATATACAGATGAAGAATTAAGAAAAATTATGTCCGATTGCGATACCCCGGTTTTGGTAGCGGCAGATGATAAAGATAGAGTCTTGGGATATGCGTTTTGTATTTTTCAGCAACATCGGGATAGTCATATCCTCACGGATATAAAGACTCTGTATATCGACGATTTGTGTGTCGATGAAGGCCAACGGGGCAATGGTGTGGGTAAAGTGATTTATGATGCGGTGGTTCGGTTGGCTAAGGAACAAGGGTGTTACAATGTCACTTTAAATGTGTGGTGTTGCAACGAATCGGCTATGACGTTTTATGAAAAATGTGGTTTAAAACCTCAAAAAGTAGGAATGGAGATGATTTTGTAGGTCAACCTCTGTTGTTTTTGTCTCATGAAGAAGGTTAAAGGAAGCGATTTTTTCTGCGGTGAATTATTCCCTGAATCGACTTCTGTCGAAAAAACAGAGGCTTTACCCAATACCTATGATTGGGGAGACCTTTTCGAACGACTTTCACAGTCCCGGTTCCGCAGCAAATTTCGTTTAACTACTAAGGAAATAGTGTATCTGAAAGAAAAAGGAGAGGATACGATTGCCCGTCATGCCGCCGATTTTATTCGTAAACGATTGGCTCCGGCCGTGATTCCCAACGATGGTAAACAAACTCCCATGCGCGGGCATCCCGTGTTTATAGCTCAACATGCCACCGGGTGTTGTTGCCGAGGTTGTTTCGAAAAATGGCATCGTATACCGGCCGGTCGAGAATTGACCGATGAGGAACAACATTATGCCGTGGCTGTGGTGATGGAGTGGATAAAACGACAGCTCGGAGAATAGTAAAGAACACGGTTGTAGTTTATTTCTCATTTATTTTTTGTCTGTATCGGTTTAAGGTTGTTGTGTTCGGTGGCAGCCATTATCTCTTTGAACATATATTACTATTTATTTCTAATTAAACCATTTTCAGACCTATGATTGATGCAATTAATGTCGTAACGAAAAACAGTCGACCGAAAGCTGCAGGTTCATGGAAAAAGACGATGCCTACTATCACCGTACCGACAGCGCCGATTCCTGTCCATACAGGGTAGGCCGTGCCGATAGGAATTGTCTGTATGGCTTTGGCCAGAAGTATCATACTTAGAGCCAGACAAGCTAGAAAACCTATGCCCCAAAAGTAATATTCGAGGCCTACAACTCCTTTCATTTTTCCTAAGCAAAAAGCGAAACACGATTCGAAGAATCCTGCTACAATCAAAATAATCCAGTTCGTCATAAAATCGAGAGGTTAATTTGAAAATGGTGCAAAGTTATTCTAGTCCCGCCTATTTTTACTTTACATTTGATAAGAAGTGAAATAAGTTTTTGACGATTAATGATGAATGATATCGAACGTAGTAAAAAAATCCCGATACATAACGATGTATCGGGATTCTTCGAAATATAATTAGAAAATTATTATTTAGTCACGACCAATTTGGTCACCTCGGTTTGGCTGCCGGAAACGATTCTGACGATGTAGATACCCGATGGCAGGTTCCGTACGCTTATTGTTTCCCCGTAAAAATAACGAGACTTTTCATTCCCGGATATATCGAATATGGACAAGTAGTCATATTCACCGGAAACTGTTACTGTCTCTTTTGCCGGATTGGGGTGAATCGTTCTGCCGTTTAATTGGTTTTCTTCTATTCCGCTGCCTTCTTCCACATCAAACTCTATTTCTGTCATAGGGGTCGTTACCGAAGAAAAGACAGCTTTCACACCTGCTTTATGTTTACCTTTATTCAGACCGGAGAACAGATAATTGCTCTGTTGGGTCGTGTTGATTTTTTCACCATCTAAATAGACTTCGAAAGAGATATTTTCTTTCATGTTGTTTAAATCGACTCCTTCTGGTAACTCTACTCCGATGAATATATCGTCGACCATAAAGACGAAAATATTATTGGAGACGCAGTTAATCGTTATATATTTGGCTTCGGCAGGAATGGTATATTTATATTCCGTCCAATTTCCCATCGGAACTTCTATCGGGTTTTCTCCGTTCAGCCAGATGAAATCGGTTGCGTCATTACCGGTGACCGAATATCCTACATTCATCAACTCTTTACCATAATCTTCCGTATAACTCTTGGCATAAAACTTCAATATAAAGTCTCGATTGAAGTTCAGTTCGGGAGAAATGATAAAGTCATTGTTCGCACCCGGACGTGCAGGGAATGAAGCTAAGTATTTTTCTCCGCTACGTGGTCTGATATTGGAATCGAAAAGTGCGATGTTGGGGTCGGTAGCGTATGGGTTAAAGATCATATAGGCTTTCGGAAGAGTCGCATTGATGTAGTCTACGTCGTCGATTCCATAAGTTTCTTGACCGTCACCGTCGATATAAGTCCAGCCTATGTTTCCTGCCGAGTTGATGACAAAATCGGTATGAGTTTCAAAATCGTCGAAAAGATGTTCCGACACGTTCCATTTGAACATGCGCTCCTGTTCATTGTCGGTTTTCACCACTTCGAGATTGAACGGATTGACGATATATTCTTGTAATATGTAGCTAGATTTTTCGTAACTGTTTTCAGTGGAAAAGTCTTCGGATTCGGCTGTGTAGTTATTGAAACCTTTTAATGAAATGTTTATATCGTAAGTCCCTTTCCATATATTGGAGAAGACGATTTTACCCGAAGCATCGGTTGTACCGGTGTATATATGTTCGCTGTTTCCATCAATATTTGTCAGAACTACTTGGGCTCCTTTCGCTTCGTTGGTAGGAGTGCTCGTTTTTATGTTGAGGGTGACCCGAGTGTACATATCTTTCGTTAACGCTTGCGTGAATGCTGCCGGCGAAACGATTTCTCCGTTATTGTAAACGGTTTTGACTGCATAATGATAAAATCCTTGTTTCAAGGAACTCCAATTTGTATCGGTATAAGAATATGCCTCTACTGTTTCGGCGGTTAATAATTCCCATTGTTCCGGAGTGTCTTTCTGTTCGGCGGTTAGTCTCCATACTTGGTATTTTTTATCTGTCGTGGCAGGCGGTAATTCGTCTTCACCGATCAGAATACCGATACCGCGAATCATCAGAGAACGTTTGATATCGTGTTCTTCCGTATAAGTGAACTTTCCGGTCGTGTAATCCTCTGAGAAACAATTTGTTTTTTCGGTAAACGGATAGTCGGGACCTTCGCCTGTATCGAGTCCTAATCCGACGTGGCCTTCATAGCTGAGTGCCAACATGTATCCATTCGGTGCATTTATCGGTTCCGGGAATTCAAAACTGCTCCATTCCATATCTTTGTTGGGAACATTCGTTTGAGAGTATAAGATGGTCGAAGTGGGCTCTCCTTCGGTATCTAAATCGAACACAAAAATATTGACCGTGTGATGTGTGGTAAGGTAGTTTTCTGTGAACCATGTCATTCCGGTTAGCTTGGTCGGTGTTCTGAATACCGAACCATATACGCTTTTTACTGTCGATCCTGTTGTTCCGAGTCTTCCACCATGTATCCCGTTATCGTGACGGAATAAACGGGTATCCATAGGTTCTTTCCACTCTAATTTTACCTGTTCTCCCTGAATTTCAGCTTGCAATGAATAGGGTGGAAGAGGCTTGTCTTTTAGTATGATGTCATCTAAAACGATATTACTATTTTCTACGTTCAGAGTCAGTGTATCGTTGCTTAACCCGTAACGTTCGATGGTTAGTGCGTATAGGTTGGATTGATATACTTGTGGGAATATAAATGTACCGTCGGAACCGGATTCTGTCGAGTAATCGGTATATCCGGTTATCGATACTTTCGCATGACTGATAGGTTCGTTTTTACTGTTTACTATTTTACCGCTTACGGAATAAGTAGGCAGTTCCTCCAACGTCGTATTTATTTTCGCAGTATCTCCCATTTCGACGATTATATCGCTCTGTTCGATATAGCGGTAACCTGTTTTATTGAACGTCAATGTATAGTTTCCTGCTTCCAGTTCTTTAAATTCATAGAAACCTTTTTCATCGGTAGTGCATTTAGTTTCAGAGTCTTTTATGGTTACTTCCACACCCTCCAAAGGTGTTTGTCCGTTTGTTACGACACCCGATAAGACCCCTTCGCTGACTTCTTCTAATAAAACGTCGGTTACATAAAGGATAAACATGTACGGCTCAGAGTGGCAATGGAAAGAAATGTGATAATTTCCTGATTCCAACCTTTCGGGGAGAATGACTTTATATTCGACGAATGTATTGCTTTCGACTTCATAGTCGCCAAGTAAGGTCGTCTGTTCAGCGACAGAAGCTCCTGTACCCAGATGTACGGCGACCTTTTCGGGATAACCTACGTCATAGGATTGTAATTTAAACTTTAAGCGATAGATTTTGTTTTTTTCCAAATGAATCGGCGAAGAAACCAACCAATCGTCTCCCCCGGTTTCTCCATCTTCATTATAGTAATAATAAGCGGCTGCAAGAGTCGTTTCCCGTTTCCATGTGTATTCGTCATTATTGGCGTCGATCACATTCCAGAGAGCGAATTGGTCGTCTGTCGCAAAATTACATCGGTAAGGTACAGTTAATGCCGGACCCATGACAAGCCTGTCCGTGGTTGCGGTTGGACCTGCGCCATCGGGGGTAATGGCTTGTATCTGATAAGAATAGATATTTAGTTTTGTAATGGAATTATCTATATACTCATTACCGGTCGTAGTTTCGGCTACAACGATAGAATCCGGTAGACGAGTAATTTTATAGGTGAGAGCAGAGGCATCTATCCAACCTCCGTTTGCACCGGTTTGTGGAGTAGACCATGTTATCTTTGCTCTGTTTTCATCGAGGACAATCAATGATAGTTGGGAAGGAGCTGCCGGTACGTCACGTCCTATGAATATTGCTTGTGCCGTGGTGCTGCTTGTTCCCTCGTTATTGATTGCGGTAATTCGATATACAACCGATCCATTTTGTTGTATTCCGGTATCTTGCCAATTACTTTTTTCTCCGATTGCCGGGTTTGTGATTTCGTGAACGAGTTGTTCGTTTCTATAAATTTCTATCTTTGTTAAGTTGGTTAGTTTATTCCCTCCGAAAGTTAAAGATGGATTTGTCCAACTCAATTCGGCAGATAATTCTCCATTAGCTCCCGGTGTGATTTGTAAATCCGAGATTTCGGCAGGAGCATTAGGATTCGTTTTTTTGAAGGGTATATAAAGTCCTACGACTTGTGCATAGTTCCCTAATTTACTAATCCCTTCTGCTGCTCCCGTAGAGGTATCTATCGTTCCCCAAAAATTATATCCGGCCCAATAAAGAGTATTTGTTTCGTGATCGAACTCCATAGATTGAAGATCCTCGCTTACCCGTTCACCGGTATAGCCGATGTCTGTGGCTGCCCCCGTAAATTTATCGATACTCCATAAATCTCCATAGTCTACATCGATGGCATATAATTGACCTTCATAAGAACAGGCTAAGGCTACATATTTGCTTTCGCCTATCTCTCCTGCAATGGTCGTTTCTCCGGTGGTCAGATTTACTTTCAATAGCAGCGTTGTATAGACGCTTTCATCATACCCGATGGCATACATGGTTTGGGTCGAATAGTCGTATGTCATATCCTGAAATAAAAATGGCATACCTCTATAATCTGCGACCTGTGTGGACTCTCCGGTGGAAAGATCTATGCGATTGAATGAGTAAGGGGTGGCATTATAACCGTCGGTCTCATATAGATAAACATAATAGAATCCTTCGGCGAATGCACCTGCACAGGCTACTCTTGCTTGGTCGTAAGGCCATACGGGTTGAATGTCATCGGCCGCATCGGTTTTGAATTTACAAATACCGTATTCGTCTTGGTTGTAATCGTCATATCTCAGCCAACCGTAAACATCACGACTGTCGGTTTGGGCAGAGATGGTCATGGATAATAAGGTAAATCCTAATAATACTAATAAATGAAAAAGTTTTTCTTTTCTCATATTAACCACTATTTTTTAGTTTTAATATACAAATGTAAACTAATATGCTGCTTTTCTCGAAAAAAAAGAATGGACAATCGGTGGACAGATGGCATTTTTCGTATATTTGTATCATGAAAAGAGGTTTTTTATTCGTTTGTTTATGGTTATATTCCTTTAACTTTTGGGGGCGTGAGGTTATAGGGACGTATTGGAAGCCTATCGATAATACATTCGATTCGATTGCAGATGTGCTTGAATTGGAATTTATATCTACCGATAGTATTTATTATCGGGATTCGTTGATACAGGAATTATATACCATAGCCCGAGCTCACCATAAAGAAACGGTGTACCTGTGGCGAGCTAAATTTTGGGATGCAAGGTCGCAGCTTAAAAAGAACAATTCCGATTCTACAATTCATTTAATTGATGAGGCCTATCAGCAGGTAGATTCCATACGTTATGTTTATGATTATATGCGTGTTTTTCATTTATGGACAATTATGCATAAAAATCAGCCGCATGTTGCTTATAAGAATTTAAAGAAAATATCGGAGTATTATGCCCGGACGAACAATCTGTTCATGTTGGCTCATGCTTATATCGATATGGGAAACATACTGAGTCGCCTGAAAGATTATCCTAAGGCGTTGGAGTATTTGCAGAAAGCAGATTCTTATTATAAGAAACTGAATAAGCCGGTTTATCGGGCAAAAAACCAGTTGAATATTTCGAATGTTTTATATTCGATGAATGAAGAGGTGCAGGCCGAAAAAATTCTTTATAAACTGTTGGAAAATCCTGTTTGTGTTGAAGATACGTCTTTCTATATCAATACTTTGTTATTGTTGACTGAACATGATGTACCTCTGAGTAAAAAATATGTTTCAGAAGCGTATCGATTGTCTACCGAATTTGCGAATAAAAGACTGTTGATTCAGTCGGAGTGTTTTATGGGGCGTTTTTACCAAAATAATCATAGACAGGATAGTGCTTTGTATTATTATAGAAAGGCATGCCGTA
>OBWY01001482.1_pt1 | contig 13648 bp, 14 predicted proteins | sample 1538081 | NCBI WGS metagenome assembly OBWY01 (sample SAMEA2580089, study PRJEB22360) | human gut metagenome | biome: human gut; feature: human-associated habitat; material: faeces | place: Denmark | collected 2008/2010
CGGAGTTTCCCATAGTTAAAGATACCACACCAAATATGACGAACCCACGCTTATACATTATCAGCCATAATAAAATGCAAGGATAGCAATTTGACACTGCTGTCCTTTTATAACATTTTCCAAATAATGAAGAATAGGTATTAAGGATGTTCCCTGCTTCTTACAGACTGTACTCCACATTTTGGGAGGACTTGTGCATCTTCTTTGCGGACGATAATTTCATCCATTATCTAACCCCTTTAGCTAGTTCGAAAGTATTTTATTTGTCCTGACAAACGGAAACTGTGCAGGAAGAAAATCATGTTTTCAAAAAAGTTTTGGAAAACATTGCAACATTTCAGTTCTCCCAGTTGTATATAGGGCAGAGAGGTAAAAATACCACTCAAAATTATATAACAATCAGGAGGACTTAACATGAAACTTAAAAGATTTTTTTCCCTTGCCTTAGGCACCGCTTTAGCACTTTCTCTCGTAGCCTATGGTAGCAATGACAATCCCGCAGCCGATAACAGCAAATCTGGTGCGGTACAGCCACCCAGCAACTATGTGGACTGCGATACGCTGGAAGAAGCAATCGAGATGGCGGGAATTGAGATTTCCATTCCCGAAGTTATCAAAGGTTATGATGACTGCACTTTCCGGGCAAACAAGACCGATGGTATGATTGAAGTTATTTTCCAAAACGATGATGATGAGATTCGATTCCGCAAGGGACTTGGCGATGAGGACATCAGCGGCAACTATAACGATTTTTCCGAAAAGAATGATGTCAATGTAGATGGTTCTACCGTTCAGATGAAAGGCTCTGACGGCAAAGTGAATATAGCCACTTGGAGCAAGGACGGTTATTCGTACTCTATTGACGGAACTGAAGCGATGGACAAGACTGCTATGACCGACCTCATCAAGACTGTCAACAATGATGATAATGCACCTATCGGCGGCGACCCGGCTACTTGGGGCCCCGACAACCAGCCTAGCGACAATAACCTTCAACCACCTAGCCCCTTTCAGCCTTGCGATTCGCTGGATGATGCAGAAGAAATGGCAGGTTTTGATTTGACCCTGCCCAAAACCGCCGACATGCTGGAAGCGATTGAAAACGAAATGATTCAAGCTTTCTATGGTGAGGATGGTACTGATATGCTGATTCGTAAAGCACTTGGCAGTGAGGACATCAGCGGAGATTATAATGAGTATGCACAGACCGAAACTGTGGACGGTGTGACCCTTAAAGGTGCGGACGGGCAGTTTTCTCTTGCCCTGTGGACAGACGGCGAGTATACTTATTCTATCAGCGTTGGAAGCGCCCTTTCTCAGACCGATATGATGGCACTTGTGGGCGGTGTAAAATAAGGTTTCATATGACGCAAGGGACAGGCTCATTGGGTCTGTCCTTTGAAGCATGAACGAGGAGGGATGATGTGGAATATTGCCTTGCAGCAGAAAGATACTTGCCGTCTTTCATAGATATATTTAAAAAAATATTTTACTTTCTTGCAGTAGCGTTGTTTGGAAGCACTTGTAGTCAAACTGATTTATCAAAAACGAACAGCCGTGAGAGAATCAATTACCAGGCAGAACGAATGCTCAACGAGTATGGAAACGCTGTTTTGCGGCTTGCCTACTCTTATCTTCACAATACCGCTGATGCTGAGGAAGTATTGCAGGATACGCTTGTCCAGTTTCTCAGAACGGCTCCTGTACTGAACACAAAAGAGCATGAAAAAGCGTGGCTTCTTCATGTTGCATCCAACTTGAGCAAGAACCGTATCAAGTACAATGCTCTCCGACAAACAGACGAACTGATGGAGGAACTGGCCGCAGAAAATCGATATGACCTTTCTTTTGTATGGGAAGCAGTAAAGGCTTTGCCAGATAAGTACCGTGAGGTCGTACATCTTTTTTATCATGAGGGCTACCAAACAGCACAGATTGCTCAAATACTGGGGATGAAAGAAACAACTGTCCGCTCTAATTTATCTCGTGGCAGAGAGAAGCTGAAAACTGTGTTAAAGGAGGCGTATGACTTTGAATAGAAAGTACAATGAAGCAATGGAACACATTGAAGTTACGCCTGAAATGCGTAGTCGAATCTTGAATAATATTGAAAACATAGATTTTGCAGAAAAGAAACGGACGAAGATTGTTCGTTTCCCTAATATAAAACGCTTCGCTACACTTGCAGCTTGTCTTGCTGTTATGCTTGTAGGAGCTTTGACCCTGCCTAATCTATTGGACATTTCTAACGAGCCGCCTGTTATTGAAAACAACGATATTGTCGAAGTATCTTCTGTCGAAGAACTGTCAGAAACGGTGGGCTTTGAAGTGAGCGAGCCGGGTAATTTACCATTTGAACCAGAGAGCGTTGTTTATACTGCTTATTGGGCGGAAATGGCTGAAATCATCTATATAAATGATGAACAAACAGCAACTTTTCGTAAAGGTATTGGGTCTGATGATGTAAGCGGTGACTACAATTCTTATGAATTGACAAGTGAAATATCGGTGAATGACATCAATGCCACGCTAAAGGGCAACGGTGAAACCTATACTTTGGCAATCTGGACAGATGGCGAATTTGCATATTCGTTATCACTAAGCGAGGGCATAGAGGAAACGGAATGGATTAGCATATTGCAAACAATGGTGAACTGAGCAACGAAAGTCAATTTATTTAGACAAGTCTTATTTTAAGAAAGGGAATCGCAAACCCAGCCTGAAGCAATGGCGCAGCAGTTGCCGGTGGTTGGGAAATTTGCCCCATACTGTTTCTTTTTAGAAATGGTATGGGGCAAGACTTTTTGATGCGATTATTAAATATTTTGATTAAATATCTATTATTCGTTGACATTCAGAAATCATAGGAACGCAATTCATGAGAATTACATCCATTTCCTCGTCGCTTTTTTTGCACCCGTTTTCAATCCAGCATTTTAGTACCATAGTAATTCCGGATTGGAAATAGACATTATAGTAAAGCAACTCTTCCTCATCGGTTATTTGTGCGGTACGGCAGAGGGGTAAGATAAGGTGTTCTAACAAAGGCTGGAAACTTTTTTTGATAGGCAGGGCTTTTCGATTGGATAATGTTACTTGATAAACATATTGGTGCTCTTTAATGTAACGCAGATAGGGAAGAAAAATGGATTTGCTTCCGTTGTACTTAATCCATTCTTCTACAACTTGAAGTAACTCCCCGCTTAGGTATTCCTCAAGGTCGTTCATCATTCCTTCCATATCTGTATAGTGAGAATAAAAAGTTCCACGATTTACCCCGGCACGTTGACAGATGCTCTTTACTGTTATTTTCTCAAAAGGTATTTTCTGCATAAGTTCCAGCATGGCTGCCTTCATGCAAATATCCATATCTCTGTATCTTTGATTATTTATTGTGTTCAGTTTTTATCTCCCCTTTTATTATTTCAACACAAGTGCAAATATTGATGATTGTAGCTCAAATAATACCATGATAAAATGAAGAATGCAAGATACACACAGGGCAAAAGTACAATATCATGTGTGAGAAAGGATACGTTTTTATTATGGCAGATTCAACAAATACTTTACTTGAAAACACATCTGTGCCAACATTGGTTCATAAATTTGCGTTGCCAGCAATTTTGTCTAACCTTGTTGGTTCGCTTTACAATATTGCCGATCAAATTTTTGTAGGGCAAAAACTGGGGACTGTAGGAAATGCTGCAACGAATATAGCTTTTCCCCTTGTTCTTCTTATGGTTATGGTCTATGTAACGATTGGGAGTGGTGCTTCCTCGAAATTCAGCCTGTTCCAAGGAGCCGGAGAAAATGACAGTGCAGGGAAAGCTGTCGGAAACAGTTTAATGGCATTAACTATTAGTGGTATCGTTTTGATGGTCGTTACCCTGATTTTTCTGCACCCACTCATGGTTTTATTTGGGGCAAAAGGTGAAACGCTGGAACTGGCTACGGCTTACACAAGGATTATTGCGATTGGTGCGCCATTTCAAATACTTGGAGCTGGAAGCAGTATGCTGATTCGGGCTGATGGCAGTCCTAAATATGCAATGGCAAGTACATTGATTGGAGCCGTTCTGAATATTATTCTTGATCCCATTTTCATCTTCACATTGGATATGGGAATTGAGGGTGCTGCTATTGCTACAATTATCGGTCAAATAGTCGGCGCTGTTTTTTCTCTTGCATATTTCAGAAAATTCAAAAGCGTTCATTTGAAAAAAGAACATTTTACCTTGAATGGAACCATCCTACGGGCAGTATGTGGGCTTGGTTTGCCAGCTGGTTTGATGCAAATTGCCGTTATGCTGGTGCAAATTATGATGAATAATATACTTGGCTTCTATGGGGAGCAATCTGTTTATGGCAGAGATATTCCCATAGCGGTAAGTGGTGTCGTAACGAAAATCAATTCTATATTTACAGCAACATTTACAGGCATCAGCCAAAGTTGTCAGCCCATTTTTGGATATAATTATGGAGCAGGAAAATATCACCGGGTAAACGAAGCATTTCACTATGCAGCAAAAATCATGCTGATAATTGGAGGCATAGCACTCTTGACGTTTGAAGTATTCCCTCATCAACTGTTGGAAATTTTTCAGAAAGGTGATGAGTTATATTTAGAATTTGGAACAAATTATTTACGCATCTTTATGTTTGGCACATTGATTAACGGAATTACAGTATTGGTTTCTAATTTCTTTCCAGCCATCGGCAGGGCAAGAGAAGGTACGATTGCTTCTCTCAGCCGTCAGGTTTTATTTCAACTGCCATTGCTAATTGTTTTCCCTTTGATTTGGGGACTGAACGGAGTATTGTTTGTTGGTCCTGTTTCGGATTTTGCAGCAATGTTCCTTTGCTTGTTATTAGTACGGAAAACATTAAAAATGCTGCAAAATACAAATCAATAATGGAGGACGTTACATTGAAAAGGATTATCACAATAAGCCGCGAATTCGGCAGTGGTGGACATACGATTGGTGAAATGGTTGCCGAAAGACTTAAAATATCATTTTATGACCAGAAGTTGATTGAAAAAGCAATGATAGATACAGGCTTTTCAGAGGAATTTATTAAAGAAGCAGGTGAATATGCTGTGAGCACAAACAGCTTGCTGTTCCGAGTGGCAACGGCTTCTGTTGCATCGGGGCAAAACTTTCTGTCTAATTATGATAAAGTTTATCTTGCACAAAATAAAATTATCAAAGAGCTTGCAAGCCAAGAACCTTGTGTTATCGTTGGAAGATGTTCCGATTATATTTTAAGAGATACTCCAGACTGTTTGAATGTTTTTATCCATTCAGATATGGATGACAGAATAAAACGGGTAAGAGAACGGTATGGCGAATGCTCGAATCAGTCTGTAGAAGCTCGTATTATAGAAAAAGACAAAAAACGGGGATTATACTATAAGCATTACACTGGGCAGAACTGGGGCAATGCCCGAAATTATCATTTGTCTGTAAATAGTGGTACTGTAGGAATTGAGCGTTGTGTAGCGTGGATTGCGGAATTGGTTACACAATAAATGACTTGAACTCACAGAATTGAAACCCAAAGCAGAAAAATCCAAACAGTATCAAAAGAAGAATAACAAACTGGTTCTACCCATAGAAACTCGTAACAATTTAATAATCTGTCAGTTCTACAATTACATTACTCTGCTGATACAGCCAGTCCGTAAATTCTTTCGGGCTGGCTGTTCCTGCTTTTACAGCCTTTTTTCTCTGCAACGCTTCTTTTTTGAAGTCAGCAAAGGCAGCCTGTATTTTTTCCAACCGGTCAGCCGGAAAGCCGGTGGTATTCCTTGCCCGGTTGATTTTGTTGCGCCAGTTCTGGCACTCATTCTTATAAAGCAGGTCATAGTTATTTTCTCTGGCTCTTTCGTCAAACTCCCGCTTGTTTTGAAGTGCCTGCGCCTTGCGGCACTTGTCGCTGCACAGCTCATACCGCTGGCTCTTTGCCAGAAAATATTTCCCACAGACCTTGCACTGCCGGAAGCACAGCCCCCAGTCATTCAGCCGGTTCAGATAGTAGGTTGTCAGAGGATAGAGGGACGCATAGGCAGACACACATTCCTCTGTGCGCCGGTTGTCCGGGAACCAGAGGTCAAGCCGGGTATCTTCGGACGGTGCGCCTTTGAAATAAAGGCTGCTAGCCTGAAAGCGTTTCGGTTTTCCTGTCTCCTTATCAAAGCTCATGGCTCCGTCATGGAGTACCCCGGTCAGGCTGCTCATTTTGTCCATGAAGCGGTCACAGGCAGCGTTACGGTCACGGGGTTCTCTGGCAAGCAGATAACTGTTCCAGATACGGAACGCCACATACATTTTCAAAGGGTCATTGCTAAGATATTTCTTCCAGAGAAATTCACTTGCCGCCTGTTCCAGCTCCGGCTGTTTCCACCGGTTGGAGTGGAGGGCTTGCCGCAGCGGAGAAAGCCCGTATAAGTTCCATTCCCTGTCTGTGTCCTGTTCAAAATTTATCAGGAAAGTTCCCAGCGGGCGTGTCACATCACAAAGCACCTCTGCATATTTGCTCCCATCCAGCCGGAAACGAATCTGCTGTTCTTCCCCAATCAAAATCCGCTCTTTCATTTTCTTCCTGTCCAGCGTCAGGACAAACAAAATCCGCTCAAAACATGGTTCATGCCGTACAAACTGGTTTTCCATTCCTATCCCCTACCTTTAATTATGGTAATTATATAATTCAAGCATATTTGTTACACTCATGGTATCGCAGAAGTATTGTTTTGTCAAGGACAGTCCGTTATGATGATTGCAGTTGGTAATTTCGTACCACACAGTACCTTGACAAGTGAATGACCGTCCAAAAGGGATATGACCGGCAGGAGAAGTGACGCATCCAGCGCACCAATGCCGGGAAACGCCGCAGGAATGGGGCAGTTACAGGGATGTAGCTTTTAGGATAACGGCTTTTGGGGAGAACGGCAGCAGGAAGCATTTTAACTTATTTGATTTATGGGAGGAACAGAATGAACGATAAAAAGAGATTAAGCAGCTATGATGATTTACCGCTGGTTCTGGATGTGGCAGACATCCAGCGGATTATGGGAATTTCAAGAGTGAGCGCCTATGAGCTGGTACACACCCCCGGCTTCCCGGCGTTCCGCAGGGGCAGGCTTATCAAGGTCAGCAAGATTGCTTTCTTTGAATGGATGGCAAAAGGCTCCGAAACCGTACCGAAAAGCGACAAATAAGCAGGAGGTATCACTTCCTATCTGCAATACTGCCGCCTTTCCCAAAGGCGCATACAGAGGTAAAAATCCTTGAAAATGATACCGAAACGCTACACTAAAACCGCCTATCTGCGTACAGCGGATAGAAACGGAGAAAGGAGCCGGTTATGGCGAGAATGAGCAACAAGCGGCGGCTGGAATGGTCTTTCTTCTTAAATGACCGCAGCCGTATCACTTACAACGAACTGTGCCGGAAATGCCAGCACCAATGTAAACAGAGCTTCCGGGCGGTTGTGGTTGACTGCCCGAAGTATCTTTCCAAGCGTTCAGCGAGAAAGGCTGACCGGGAAAAGGATTGATATTTTACAGGGGAAGCCCGGAAACGGGCAGGCTTTTTGTGGGTGCAGCGCAGGAAGCCAAAAATCCCTTAAAACTTAAGGGCGCACTTCTATACAGGTCTTTCAGACCCGTATCGTGCGTCCTGCGGAGCTGCTTCCCTGACCGCCAGCTTTTGCAGTCAGAGGAAGTCTGCGTTCGCTTCGCTCCGGCAAGGTGGCTACACCCCCTTGCGCCGCTAAAGCGGCTATCCCCTGTGTACTTTGTGCCTGCGTCAACCCGTACCGGCTTGTCACAGCCGCAAAGTCTGATGAAACGATAACGACACACCGACCGTCTGCGGATGGTCTTTCTTTATCTTAAAGCAAAGGATGTGAGAACATGGAAAAATCTTTAGAACAGTTAAAAAGAGAATATGAAAAAACCACCGTCCTGCTGGAACAGGAAAAACGGAAGATGCAGCGTCTGAAAAACCGGCAGGCGTATCTGGAAAGCGGCTCCCGGAAACAGCGGACGCACCGGCTGATTACCCGTGGGGCAGCTATTGAGAGTGTGCCGCAGACAAAGGAGCTGACCGAAACGGAATTTTATTCCCTGATGGAAAGCATTCTGAATCTGCCGCAGGCTGCACACTTCATTCAGTCTGCTATGGCGAGCCACAGCCCGCAGGAGAAAGGCGGTGACTGAGGATAGCACTTTATCATTTTTCAATCACACAGATAAAACGAAGTGCCGGTCAGAGTGCCATTGCCAGCGCAGCCTACCGAGCCGGGGAACGTCTTTTCAGCAGCTACTATGGAGAGGTCAGCGACTACACGAGAAAAGGCGGTGTGATTGCTTGTGAAATCATGCTGCCGTCCCATGCCCCGGAAGCATATCTTGACCGGGCAGCCCTCTGGAACGCCGTGGAGAAATGCGAGAAGCACCCCAAAGCCCAGCTTGCCTATTCCTTTGACATTGCCATGCAGAATGAATTAACGCTGGAAGAAAATATGGAGCTGGCGAGGAAGTTTGTGCAGGAGCAGTTTGTGGCAAAAGGCATGATTGCCGACCTTGCCTTTCACACCCCGGACAAGGAGGAGGGCGGCATCCCCAACCCGCATTTTCATGTAATGACAACCATGCGCCCCCTGAACCCGGACGGCACATGGGGACAGAAGCAGCGGCGGGAATATGTCCTTGATGAAGATGGAAACCGTGTCCGGGATAAAAACGGCGATTATGTGTTTAACGCTGTCCATACCACCGACTGGCACGAGCCGGAAACACTGGAACGCTGGCGGGAAGCATGGAGCGTGTTATGCAATGGGAAATTTGAAGAAAAGGGGCTGGATGTGCGTATCGACCACCGCTCCTATGTGCGGCAGGGGCTTGACCTGATACCTACCGTCCATGAGGGTCCCAATGTCCGGCAGATGGAAGCAAAGGGTATCCGCACCGAGAAAGGGGAACTGAACCGCTGGATTAAAGCCACCAACCGGCTCATGCAGGATGTACGGAAGAAAATCAAAGCCCTGTTCGGCTGGATGGCAGAGGTAAAGGAGGAATTGTCCAAACCGCAGACACCCAGCCTTGCCGACCTGCTGATCGCTTACTATGATGAACGAAATGCCGGGGCATGGAGCAACAAAGCCAGAACCGGCAACCTAAAACAGTTTGCGGAAGCGGTCAATTATCTGACGGAAAACAAGCTGTTCACGCTGGAAGATTTGCAGGAACGCCTTTCCTCTGTCAGCGGGGAATTTGAAACGCTGGGCAGCTTCATGAAAGAGAAGTCTGCCCGGATGAAAGAATTAGAGGAATTGATAAGGCAGGGCGAGAATTACCAGCGTCTAAAGCCGGTTCATACGGAATTGAACACTATCAAATTTAAGAAACAGAGGGAAGCATTTGAAGCAGCCCATGACGCAGATTTGCGGCTGTTTTATGCCGCCCGCCGTATTCTGAAAGAAAAGCTGGACGGAAAACCCATTGCCCTGAAAGCATGGAAACAGGAATATGCACAATTAAAAACAGAGTATGCCGAGCTGTCCCCGCAGCACAAGCCGCTCCGGGAGGAAGTTATACGGCTCCGGCAGGTGCAAAACGCCGTAGACACTGCACTGCACCGGAGGGAACAGCCAAAGGACATACAGAGAAAGAAACACGATATGGAATTATGATTTTGGAGGTGAGACGATTTTGTATTATTCGCAGGAACAGATAGACCGGGCAAATCAGACCAACATGGAAGATTTCTTACGGTCACAGGGGGAAACCCTCATACGCAGCGGAAAGGAATACCGCTGGAAATGCCATGACAGCCTGACGGTGCGGGGAAATAAATGGTTCCGGCACAGCCGGAGCAGGGGCGGCTACCCGGTGGATTTTGTGATGGAGTTTTACGGCAAGTCATTCCCGGAAGCGGTGCAGCTGCTGACCGGTGAAGCAGGCGCAGGCAAGCCGGACGCTTGCCCCGCCCCATCGCCTGACTTCCGGCTCCCGCTGCACAATGCCACCAACACAAAAGTGATAAAATATCTGACAGAGGAACGAAGCATTGACCGGGGCATTGTTGATACCTTTATCGCTGCCGGGGATATTTACGAGGACACCCGCCACAATGTGGTGTTTGTGGGGCGGAATAGCGGAACGCAGGACGCACCCGGCATTCCCAAATACGCCCACTGCCGGGGAACATCCGATAAGTTCCGGCAGGATGTGAGCGGTTCGGATAAAGCCTGTAATTTCAGCTATCAGGGAGACAGCGACCAGCTCTTTGTCTTTGAAGCCCCCATTGATATGCTGTCCTTTCTCTGCCTTTATCCCAAAGACTGGACGAAACGCAGCTATCTTTCGCTGGGCGGTGTGGCAGGGAAAGCATTGACGCATTTCCTTTCTGAACGCCCGGACATCCGCAGGATATTTCTGTGTTTGGATAACGACAACGCCGGGAACGATGGCTGCACCCGTCTTTCTTCTGAACTGCCGGAGGGCTTGACTGTACTGCGTCTGCTTCCGGCTATGAAAGACTGGAACGAGGTATTACAGTACCGGGAGGAAATACCAAACCGCAAATATATAGCGGAAACAATCACGCTGAAAGAACCGGCAGCGGAGCCGCCCGTCCCCATGATACGCATGAGCGAGGTGCAGGAAGTGGCGGTGGAATGGCTGGGGGAGGGCAAGACCTATTTTGCCATGCAGCTTGCGGCTGCCTGTACCAACCGCCGACCTCTCCCCAACATGGAACCGCTGGAGCCTTTCAATGTGATTTACCAGACCGCCGAGGACGGGCTGGGTGATACCGTAAAGCCCCGGCTTCTGGAAGCAGGGGCAGACCTTGACCGGGTGATGGTCATTGACGATGGAGATAAGCCGCTGACGCTTTCTGATAAAAGGCTTGAGAGGGCTATCCGGGAGAATCATGCAAGACTGCTGATTATCGACCCGGTGCAGGCATTTTTAGGGGCTGATGTGGATATGAACCGGGCAAACGAGGTACGCCCCATTTTCCGAAAGCTGGGAGAAATCGCACAGGAAACAGGCTGTGCCATTATTTTAATCGGACATCTGAACAAAGCCGCCGGAAGCCAGAGTACCTACCGGGGATTAGGTTCCATCGACATCACGGCGGTTGTCCGCAGTCTGCTGTTTATCGGCAAGGTCAAGAATGACCCCACTACAAGGGTGCTGATACAGGAGAAAAGCTCCCTTGCCCCGCCGGGGAAGTCGCTGGCGTTTTCTCTGGGGGACGGCAACGGTTTTCAATGGATAGGCGAATACGACATGTCCGCCGATGAGCTGCTTGCCGGTGTGGAGCATACGGAAACCAAAGCGGAACAGGCGGAAAAGCTGATACTTGACCTGCTGGCAGACGGAAAGCAGATGTTAAGTGCGGACATAGACAAAGCGGCAGCCCAGCGCGGCATTTCTGCCCGGACAGTCCGAACCGCAAAGCAGAGTTTGGGAAATAAACTGATTTCCCAGCGGAGCGGTACGCAATGGCTGCTGTCTCTGAAAACAGAATGAAGTGGCAAAGAAAATCCAAGTGGCAGGATTTTTATAGATTGCCAGTATTGCCGCTTCGCCACTTGAACCGAATATACAACTACTTTTTCATTCCGGCAGGGCTGCTCCCCGCCGGATAAACTAATTTATGGAGGTAACTGCCTATGGTAAAAAGCAAAAACAAGAGCAACAACGAAAACAGCGGCACCCTGCTTACCGATAAAGACGGCACCCAGTATTTTGTCATGGGGAAAGTACGAATCAAGGTATCGGAGCATTTCGCACAGGACGGGAAGCCGCTTGACAGCCTGCTGGAAGATGTGATCCAGCACGCTGCCGCCGCTTCCTGAAAAAATACGGAATAGTGACTGTCAATCAGCCCACGCTTATGATATACTTGTACCAGCGAGTATTGTATAAGCGTGGGTTGTTTCTTTTATAAGGAGGATTTTTAACCGTGAAACAACCATACAATACAACGATTTATAACACAGCACTTTATTTGAGACTGAGCCGTGACGATGAATTACAGGGCGAAAGCGGCAGCATCCAGACCCAGCGCATGATGTTACGGCAGTACGCCGCCGAGCATGGGCTGACCGTGGCAGACGAGTACATTGACGATGGATGGAGTGGAACGAATTTTGAGCGTCCCAGCTTCCAGCGGATGATTGATGACATCGAGGATGGGAAAATCAACTGTGTTGTCACAAAGGATTTATCCCGTCTGGGAAGAAACTACATCCTGACCGGGCAGTACACGGACATCTATTTCCCCAGCAAGGGTGTACGCTACATTGCCATCAATGACAATGTGGACACGCTCAACGGAGAAAGCGAGCTTGCCCCGTTCTTAAACATCCTGAATGAGATGCACGCCCGTCAGACCAGCAAAAAGGTCAAGGCAGCCATGCACACAAGGTTTGCCAACGGCGCACACTACGGAGCCTATGCACCGCTGGGCTATGTGAAAGACCCGGACAAAAAAGGTCATCTTCTGATTGACCCGGAAACCCGCTGGATTGTGGAGAAGATTTTTGACCTTGCCGTACATGGACGGGGAGCCGCCAGCATTACAAGGATTCTGGTGGAAGAAAAAGTACCTACCCCCGGCTGGCTGAACTATGACAGGTACGGGACTTTTGCAAATATCTACACCGGTGCGCCCGCAGAAAAAGCCTATGCGTGGACGATTGCACAGGTCAAGAGTATTTTGAAAGAGGAAACCTACATCGGTCACAGCATCCACAACAAGCAGAGCAACATTTCTTTCAAGAACAAAAAGAAAGTGCGGAAGCCGCAGGAAGAATGGTATCGTGTGGAGAATACCCACGAAGCCATCATTTCCGAGGAAGCGTTCCAAAAGGTGCAGGAGCTGATTGCCAGCAGACGCAGGAAACGCAGAAACGGTACGACACAGATTTTTGCAGGACTTATAAAATGTGCTGACTGCGGCTGGTCTTTAGCCTATGGGGAAAATAAACAGAATAAAAACCCTTACGGCTACTACCATTGCAGCAAGAACGGACAGGGCCTGCGTCAATGCTCCATGCACTATATCCGCTATGACGTGCTGTATGCCTATGTGCTTGCGAGACTGCAATACTGGTCTGTACTGGCACAGAAAGACGAGGACAAGCTGCTGAAACGGCTGCTCAATGCCAGCGACAAAGAAAGAACCTCTGCGAAGAAAAAACAGGCTGCGGAGCTGAAAAAGGCGGAGAAGCGAAAAGCCGAGGTTGACGGGCTGTTTGCTAAGATGTATGAGGACTGGTCTGCCGGACGCATTACCGAGTATAACTTCAATATGCTTTCCGAGAAGTACCAGAACGAGCAAAAGGAGCTTGAAACAAAAATCCGGCAGCTTCACGAAACAATGGAAGCCGCCGTACAGACCGCAACAGACGCAGAAAAGTGGATTGCCCTGATGAAGCAGTATGTCAACCCTGTGGAGCTGACCGCAGAACTTCTGAACACTCTGATTGAAAAGATAACCGTCCATGAAGCTGTCAAAGGCGAGGACGGAAGCCGTGAGCAGGAAGTAGAAATCTACTACCGCTTTATCGGCAAAGTCGAATGACCTTTCTTTTTTACCCAACAATATCTTTAATTAAGGGAAACGGG
>OBWY01001484.1_pt1 | contig 13631 bp, 12 predicted proteins | sample 1538081 | NCBI WGS metagenome assembly OBWY01 (sample SAMEA2580089, study PRJEB22360) | human gut metagenome | biome: human gut; feature: human-associated habitat; material: faeces | place: Denmark | collected 2008/2010
TTCTCCAGCCAGCGATGCCAAACCCCCGGGACGGAAGACTCAGCCAGCCCCACCACCACACCGGACATGGTCCGTTCCGGACGCGTCCTCCGCACACTTTACATTCAGCAAAAAAGAATCCCGCGAGCAGGATTCTCTTTTGCTGACAAACTATATTTTTCACATCGGGAGTTCAAGTGCAAAACCATGAATTTCACGGATCGGCGACTTTGCCGGCGCTCTGTGCTTCAATTTTCACTGCTGTTCTCTTTTCTGATTTTCATTACCGAAAATAAATATAATCCGGACATGGCCAATGCAATCATCGAAGCCGGCGCACTCTGCGCATTCGAGATAAGCGTGTTGATAACACCTGTCGCATCCAGCGCTATCATGAGAATTCCGAAAACGAACGCCGCCTTTGTCCCGGCGCCCGGCTTACAGCATTTAAGCCCCACGAAAGCGGCGATGCCGCGGAAAACCGACTCTGCAATCGCAACCGCAGCGAGTGCAATAGTCGCTCCAATCATTGATTCATACTCCGTCCCATTCAGGGAACTGCTTCCCGCCGCCAGGATGACCCCCGATATAATCGTGAGTACCGCCTGCGCCAGAATTACGATCGACGAAAACTTTAATATTGTTCGGCTGTTCAATTCCTTCTGTCCTCCATTGTCTGTAATATGAATCCGTAATCACCAGAGCATGTTTGATAATTCGTCCCCGCCATCTGCACGCCCTAGTCAAAAAAACCGTCCCCCGGATGTTCTGCAACACCGTCTTCATCAATATAAATCCCATTCACCCGCTTGTCCCGCACCATGGCTCCCAGTTTATCCACATAATAAAGGTCGCCAATCCAGCTGTTTCTTGCGAGGGAACCGTCTTTGTTGAAATAATACCAGTCTTCCCGGAATTCAATCCATTCATCCGACGCCATTGCTCCCGAGCTGTGGAAATAATACTGAACATCGTCGATAACCATAGGCCCGACGGCCATATAGCCGGTATCCTTGAAATAGTACCATACCCCGTTTATCTCTTTCCAGGCCGAGGCCGGGAAACTCCCGTCATCCTCCTGAAACCACCAGCCAAATTTATCCTGTATCCAATCAGCCTGTACATGGACAGGGCGAATCAGGACAATCATAACAGCAGTCAGAACAGTAAGTAATAACTTTCTCACCGCTCTTCCCTTCATAATTGGCCTTCACCTCCTGAATTCTGTCCGGAACCTAAATACCATTAAATGTTAAGCTGATAAAATGCCGCATCAAGCCAGCGGCCGAACTTGCGGCCGACTTCTCTCGTAATGCCGCAGAATTGGAAGCCGAACTTCTCATGCAGGCGGATACTGGCCGCATTATCGGCTGTGATTACAGAGATAATGGCATGCACCTCTCCATTCTCCTTCGCAATGCGAAGCAGCTCCTCCATCAGAGCATCGCCAATCTTCCTGCCCCTGTATTCATGATCCACATACACTGAGAGCTCCACAGTGGCCGCATAGGCATCATTATCGCGATAAACGGAGAGGCTGGCATATCCAACGGCCCTTTTGTCCTCCTCCGCCACGATAAGCGGGAACCGGCCGCGGTCGTGCTGCTCAAACCAGACGGTTCTCTCCTCCAGTGACCTTGGCCTGATTGAAAATGACGCGGTGCCATTTAAGACTTCATAATTGAAAATATCAACGAGGCTCTGTAAATCGCTCTTTTCTGCCCACCGTATTATCATTCTGCTCATTCCTTTTTATAAATCCGTATGATCTGCCTCAGCCGCCGTTATAATCTCCGGTTCCGGTACAGCTTCCGCCTCAGGGCCGCTTACCGCCGCTGAATCCGAAGCTGCCTCCGGCCCGGTTTCTGCATCTTTTGTCCCTGCCGCCTGCGCATCTTCTTCCTCTTCCTCATCTTCTGCATTTGCGGCCATCGCTGCCATAATGTGGGCCATCTTACCAATCTTGCCCATATTGCTGGTATCTACCGGCTCGATTTCCTCCGCATCCTCTTCCGAATCAGAAGCATAACCGTCCCCGCCTGCCTGTGACGTATTCCCGCTGTACTCCGCTGAATCTTCTTCAGGCTGCTCCGGTGTTTCCTCTATTTTCTCGTACTTCTCCGGATTTTCTTTGGCATCCGCTATCTTCTCTTCCATAAACGCCATGAATTCATCCATCTCTTCCCGGCTGCCGAAAGCAGATTTTGCAACAAACTGCCATGTCTTGTCATTGGCCTCCAGAAGAAACAGCCTCTCAATCTCCAGGATACCGGAAAGCTCATTATAACGGTATTCCTTCGTCACATTCTCAGACGGTACGTTCATAACAATGCCAACCTCTCCGAGGGATAAATGCACAACCGGAAAGTTGTTGGCTTTCTCAAGCCTCTTAAGCCCGCTCTTCTTCCAAATCAGGCGTTCCTGATTGTGATGAGAGGTCGTATAAAACATCGCCGCTCCCACGATAAGCGCCATTCCCAAAGACGGTATCACCGCCGCCGGATTGCCTTTGGCCGAACTGATGCTGCCGCCGACATAAATAACAACAAATGCGACATAGATAACCAGAGTGAACAGCTTCATTTTTTTCGATTCATTGCGCAGCACGTTCCAGTGTATCCAGTTTTTGTAATCGTCCTTTACCAGTTGATACTCTAATTCACGCATCTTTATAAACTCCTTTTCGTCCCTTTAATATTCGCATAGCTGAATGCATATCCGGGAAACTCGTAACAGTTCAGACAGCATAAACTGTTACGGAAACTCCTCTGTTCCCCTATTTTAATATAATATCCTACTTTATTGTCCCTGTCCAATACAAACGGCAAAAAAATAGACGTTTTTTACTCCGGCTGCCTTGAGCGCCCTGGTGCATGCCTCCGCCGTACTGCCTGTTGTATAGATATCATCGACTAAAATGACTCGTTCAAGACCGGGCGGGATTTTCTCCGCTGTAAACGCCTTCTCCAGGTTCTTCAGGCGGGCAGAGGGGCCCAGCTCCTTCTGCGGTTCCGTATTCCTGCTCCGCTTCAGAATATCAGAGCAGACCGGAATTCCCGTCTTTTCCCCCAGCCTCTGCGCCAGAACCAGGGCCTGGTTAAATCCTCTGCTCCTGTATCTTTTAGGATGAACCGGGACCGGTATCAGACAGTCTGCCCTCATCGCCTCAAATTCACTGCCCAGCCGTCTAACCGCTTCGTCGGCGTAGAAATCGAGATATTCCCGTCTGTTCTTGTATTTAACAGCCGCCATGGAGGCTCCTGCCGCTTCATTATAATTGAGCAGTGCAATGCCGTATTCAAAGCTGCGCCGGTGGCGGGTGCAGTCAAAACAATACTCTTGATATTCACTCAATATTTCTTTACCGCACTTTTTACATACTGGGGATTTTACAAAAGAAAGCCTGCCCCGACAGCCGGGGCAGATAAGCTTCCCCGGGGGCATTACGATGTCTCCGCAGACAGGGCATCGTCTTGGAAAGAGGGCGTCTAAGAACAGGGACGCCGCTCGTTTATATTCCATTTTCAAATTATCAGCTCCTCAATACGGGCCTTTAAGCCCGAATAGCGCTTCTGTTCCATTGCATTATCCACCATCTGCTGGAAAACCTGCGGTATTCCTACCAGACAGACACAGGAGCGCGCTCTCGTCACAGCCGTATAAATCAGGTTCCTTGTCATCAGCATTCTGGGTCCGCTGTATACCGGAATCACGACGGCCGGATACTCACTTCCCTGGGATTTGTGGATTGTGATGGCATAGGCCAGTTCCAGCTCTTCCAGCTGCCGGAAGCTGTAATCCACAAGCTTCCCCTCATCAAATTCCACGGTAAGGAGTTCGGCGAACAGATTAATCTCGCGTATAACTCCCGTATCGCCGTTAAACACTCCCGTTCCCTTGTCAATCGGAATTCCGTACCGGTTACAGAGCCTCCATTCGATCTGATAGTTATTCTTTATCTGCATAACCTTGTCACCCAGACGGAAAAGCGTTCCTGCCGCCTCTTTCTCCGGCTTATCCGGGGACGGAGGATTTAAAAAGTCCTGAAGAATCGTATTCAGCCGATCGACTCCCAAAGCTCCCTTCCGCATAGGTGTCATAATCTGGATATCAAACACATCCGCATTGACATAGGCCGGCAGTTTTTCTTTCACCAGCGTAATCATTGCATTGATGATGGAATTCGGCTCTTCGCGCCGGATAAACAGAAAATCCCTGCTCCTCTTTGCGAGATCCACTTTTTCTCCGGCATTGATTTTATGGGCGTTGACTATAATATCGCTCTGCGCTGCCTGCCGGAATATCCTTGTCAGCTTTACCACATGAAAACACTCTGAGTCAATCATATCCCTCAGCACATTGCCCGGGCCTACGCTCGGAAGCTGATCCACATCGCCCACCAGAATCAGCCTCGTCCCTACATTCACCGCTTTTAAGAGCGCATGTAACAGATGGATATCAACCATGGACATCTCATCAATAATAATCACATCGGCATCCAGCGGATTTTCCTCGTTACGCTCAAAATGCATTCCTGAGTTCTGGTTCTTTTCATTCGGTTCCGGCATTCCGCTCAGCTCCAGAAGGCGGTGGATTGTCCTGGCCTCGTATCCGGTGGCCTCCGTCATACGCTTAGCCGCCCTGCCCGTCGGCGCAGCCAGAAGAATCTCCATATCTCCCATCTCAAAGTACCGGATAATTGTGTTAATGGTCGTCGTCTTTCCGGTACCGGGCCCTCCCGTGATGATAAGAAGCCCGCAGTTGACCGCTTCAATTACAGCCTGAATCTGCAGTTCATCCAGCTCTATCTTCTCCTGCTCCTGAATCTGCGCCAGGCTTTTCCGGATCTGTTCCTCCGGCTCTGAGCCGGTGATATTTAAATCATGGAGCATCTTTGCCGCATTCAGTTCCGTATAGTAGTATTGGGCCGCATAGACGCCCCGCCGGATAAGCGGTTCATCTCCTCCGGCAGCATCCGGAACCGGCAGTCCGCCGCCATTTACTCCCTGTCCGGCAGCATCCAGATTCTTGACGACAAGACGTTTGTCCATCTGCATGTCCATCAGGTGCTTTTCAATCGCCTCAGGCTCCACCTTCAGAAGCTCCGAGGCCTGCGCCTCCAGTTCTTCCTCCGGCAGATATGTATGGCCGTTTGCCGAGGCCTGTAGAAGTGTATACAAAATACCGCTTTTAATACGAAAGTCAGAATCCGTAAAGATTCCGACTTTTGATGCAATTTCATCGGCCATCTTAAAACCGACCCCCGGTATATCGTCCGCCAGCTTATACGGATTCGTTTTAATCACATTGTACATGGCCGGTCCGTATTCCTGGTAGATTTTCACGGAGAGATTCATGGAAATGCCGTAATTTTGCAGGAACATCATCGCCTGGCGCATGTCCTTTTTCTCCCCGACCTGCTCCCCGATTGCCATCGCCATCTTCTCGCTGATTCCTTTGATCTCGGCCAGCCGTTCCGGCTCTTCCTCCATAATCCTGAATGTATCCGTCTTGAATTTTTTCACTATCCTTGTAGCCAAAGCAGCCCCGATGCCTTTGATGGCACCGGAGCCTAAATATCGTTCCATGGAGACAGTGTCTTCCGGCTCTTTAAGCTCATAGCTCTCCACCGCAAGCTGCTCCCCGTAAATCGGATGTTCGGTCATGCGGCCTGCCGCTTCCACCAGTTCCCCTTCCGAAATATAAGAGAAATTGCCGACCAGAATATATTCTTCCCCGTCGTCGGCGCCGGTAACGCTTAAAACCGAATAACCGTTGTCTTCATTACGGTATTTAATTTTCTCAACATAGCCTTTTACTGCTGCCATAGATTCATCCCAAATATTAGTCGTAATTCTTTGGTGACAGTTCCCCGTGGGCAAATTCGATAAACTTGCCGGTGCCGATTGCCACTGCCGTCAGCGGGTCTTCTGCAATCATTGTGGTAATGCCGGTCTTCTCTTCAATCAGCGCGTCCAGTCCGCTTAAGAGGGAACCTCCCCCCGTCAGGACGATACCGCGGTCAAAGATATCGGCGGCAAGCTCCGGAGGCGTTCTTTCAAGTACATTGTGGACGGCATCAACAATCTGCATCGCAGGCTCTCTCAGCGCTTCCAGCGTCTCATCGGAAGTAACCACAATCGTCTTTGGAAGACCCGTCACCAGGTTACGTCCGCGCACTTCCATCGTGATTACCTCCGGCCTTCTGTATGCAGCGCCGATATTAATCTTAATCTCCTCCGCCGTTCTCTCACCAATCAGCAGATTATGTTTTTTACGCATATAACGTACCAGCGCTTCATCAAAATCATCGCCGGCCACTTTAATCGATGTACTTACTACCGTGCCTCCCAGGGAGATAACCGCAATATCGGCCGTACCTCCTCCGATATCTACAATCATGTTACCGCATGCCTTGGCAATATCAATCCCGGCTCCAATGGCAGGAGTAGTCCAAGCCGCTACAGGCTCTTCAATAATGGAAACCTCTCTGGCTCCCGCCTGCAGAGTCGCATCTTCAACGGCCTTTCTCTCAACCTCGGTGGCACCGCTTGGGATGCAGACGCTGATTCTCGGTTTTCTGAGCGTCTTCTTGCCAACTGCTTTATTAATAAAATACTTCAGCATCTTCTCTGTCACTGTATAATCGGAGATAACACCCTGGCGCAGCGGACGTACCGCCACAATGTTGCCCGGAGTTCTTCCGATCATAAGACGCGCTTCTTCGCCAATGGCCATAATCTTGTTTGTATCACGGTCAATGGCTACGACCGACGGTTCTTTTAAGACTACGCCTTTACCCTTAATATATACAAGGATACTGGCTGTGCCAAGATCGATACCAATGTCGTTGGACATCATCATACTTGTTTTTCCTCCTGATCTGTATTCTATCCTTTTATCATTCTTATTTCGTGCATCAAAAACAAAAATAGCGCCCCATATCATTCAGGCAGACTATACCGATTACTATTATATACAATTTCGTTCTGTTTTCAAAGGGTTTTTTATTTTTTTATTATGTTTATGCTTTTTTTATGTACGGTACATACTTCTGTCACAAATACCCCCTATAATACAAGTATGTTATCCGAAAGGATGACAGGCCTTTGTTTCAAGTATTGCTTGAAATAATAAAGCTTTTTCATACTCATACCGGACGGCGAAAGTCGTCCGGCCCCCCTAAGCAATTATCCGCTTCGAGTCCGTCGGAGCGTTTTTTTTGCGATAACCCTCACATTTCACGTCATAGCCGATCTTTTACTTATCATTCATTTCTTCACCGCCCACCAGAACCATCCCTGCGGCAGTTCAAATATAACGACAATTCCCAAAACGATTGCAATTGCAACCTTCACCGCCTCATATCCGGTATAGACGGCCAGTCTGAGCTGCTCCGTAATCAGATAATACACGGTCCAATAGATTCCGGCGCCCGGAACAAGGGGAAAGATGCCCGATATAAGAAAAATAGTGGCCGGACACTTCTGTCTCACTGCCGCAGCCCTGGAAAGGAAAATTACAACCATTGTAGCTGTAAAAGCGGCCGATGCGGGACTCCACATGGGCGACATCTGTGAATAGACAGCCCAGCCTGCCCCTCCGATGATACCGCACCACGGATAATAGGTACGCGGCACTCCAAAGAGCAGGGAAAAGGCGACGGTTCCCACCATTGCGGCACAGATTTGTAAAACCAGTTCCAGAATTATTCCATCCATCCCACCAGACCTCCCGTCCCCCACCGGATGACGGAGAATCCCACTCCTACACCGATGGCAATACAAAAGAAAATCAGCAGGGCATCCAGCATCCGTACCGAACCGGAAATGTAGTCACCGTCCGCAATATCACTTATGGCATTTGTAAACGGCACTCCAGGTACCAATGGCATAATGGAGCCTATTACCATGTAATTCAGATGCTCTCCCGCCCCCGAAAGATACATCAGGCTGCAAATAATGGTAACCAGGGAGCCTCCTGATATATTTCCGATAATTTTTGAAAAATGAGGGCCGCTCACATACAGGATGTAGGCATACAGCGCAACCCCTGCTGCAAATGCCGCCGCACTGTCTTCCGCGCTTTTGCCAAACAGATAGCAAAAGGCAGCGCTGCCGCAGCCCGACGCCAAAATCTGCATCGTTTTTGTCTTTCCGGGCATCTGTCTGATTGCGTTTAAGCGTTCTGCCGCCTCCGCAGGCGAATACCGTCCCTCCTCAATTTCTCTGGAAAGCTGATTTACAGCGGCCACCCGGTTCAGGTGGGTGCCGCTCACCGGGATATGTTCCACTTTTGCAAAAAAGGATTCCTTACTGCTCCCTGCTGTTGCAAAAATTCCATTTGACAGCACAAAGGTACTGCCTGACTCCACCCCGTAATATCGGAAAATCCGCTCCATCGTTTCTTCCACCCTGGAAATCTCAGCTCCGTTTTCCAAAAGCAGATGTCCGGCCTGGATTGCCGCTTCCATAACCTCCTTCTCCCTGTTCTCCTCCACTTTTTTCTTCTCCTTTCTTCCCCTCACAACTGTAATTTCCCATTTTCCGGGTCATAGCACAGGTTACTGCTGCCGGTCAATCATCCCTGTGATACAGCGCATTTCAAAACATTGCCGAATAGTTTATTCTTTTTCAATAATTTTTAGGTTTTTTTTATGGAATGTCCATACTTTCAACATAATTTACTGGCATAATAAATATATGAAAGTTATTAAACTTTTTCATACTCAACCGAACGGGCAACACCGTTCGGCCCCCCTTAAGCCAATTTCTTTTTTATATATACCTACCATTCCCAATTAAGAAAAGCAGACCTCCATCGGGTAACACCGATGGAGGTTCTGCTTTTTGGCTTATTCCGGTGCGCATTCGGACTTTGCATAATTTTCATCTCTTCCCTGCCGTCGTCGTATATATATTTCCAGTTATCGGTAAAATTCTCCGATACCACCGGTGTTTCATAGCCGGCCAGAAACTCTTCCATCGCTTTTTTGGCAGTTTCGGCCGTAAGGCCGGAATGCAGATACCAGCCGCAGGCTGTCCCGGCTGATTTTGCCACCTCTTCGCTGATTTCGATCTCCTGATACTGCCCGATATCCCCGTCCTCCCACAGTTCTTCCTGCGTAAGCCACTCCTCCCGGAAAAATATGTCCCCTGAAATCCCCTGACCCGTCATGTTTATTTTTACGGATATCCATACAAACAGACAGAAGGCGGCGGCTATGGTTGTCATGACTACCGACACGGGGAGGGGATTCTTTTTGGAAGAGGGCTGGTAAAGAGGACCGGGCCGTGATTTTTTGATGACCGGCGGCGGTTCCTTCGGTGTCCTGGCCTCATCTGCGTCATAAAAAGCGGGTTTGCTGCGCCTGCTTTCATTCAGGTTGAAATTTCGGTTCTCATATCTGGGCTCCCACACGATTTTCTTACAAATCCGGCAGTAGTTACCGGACAGAAGCTCCGAGTCGCAGACGGGACAAATTTTCTTTTTCATCCTTCCTCTCCTTTGCAGCAAAGCACAGGAAAGCTCCTGCATCCTTTTACTGTATTTTCAGGCTCCACTCACTGCAGTCCCATACCCTGGTCGCAAAATTCTCGTAGAAATCCGGTTCGTGGCAGATCAGAACAATATTACCCTTGTATTCCGTCAGGGCGCGTTTCAGCTCTTCTTTAGCCTCCACATCCAGATGGTTCGTCGGTTCGTCAAGAAGCAGAAGGTTTGTCTCCCTGTTAATCAGTTTACATAACCTTACCTTCGCCTGCTCCCCTCCGCTCAGCACCCTCACCTGGCTTTCGATATGTTTCGTAGTCAGGCCGCATTTCGCCAGGGCGGAACGGACCTGGTACTGGGTATATCCGGGAAACTCCTTCCAAATCTCCTCAATACAGGTCGTGGTATTTCCCGGGGCCATCTCCTGCTCAAAATATCCGATACAGAGATAATCCCCCAATGTGACCTTTCCCTCTAAAGACGGTATCAGGCCGAGAATGCTCTTTAACAGTGTCGTCTTGCCGATTCCGTTGGCGCCTGTCAGGACAATCTTCTCCCCCCGCTCCATATATAAATCAAGAGGTTTTGAAAGCGGTTCATCATATCCAATCACCAGGCCCTCCGTCTCAAAGATACACTTTCCGGCTGTCCTGGCCTCCTGGAAATGGAACTCCGGCTTCGGCTTTTCCCTGGCCAGCTCAATCACGTCCATCTTGTCCAGCTTTTTCTGGCGCGACATCGCCATATTTCTGGTCGCCACCCTGGCCTTGTTTCTGGCAACGAAATCCTGAAGCTGGGAAATCTCCTGCTGCTGTTTCTTGTAGGCAGCCTCCAGCTGGGATTTTTTCACCTCATATACTTCCTGGAATTTGTCATAATCCCCGACATACCGGTCGAGGCGCTGATTCTCCATATGGTAAATAATATTGATTACACTGTTTAAGAACGGAATGTCATGGGAAATCAGAATAAACGCGTTCTCATACTCCTGGAGGTAGCGTTTCAGCCATTCAATATGCTGCACGTCCAGATAGTTGGTAGGCTCATCCAAAAGCAGGATATCCGGCTTCTCAAGAAGGAGCTTTCCTAACAGAACCTTGGTTCTCTGGCCTCCGCTCAGATCCGTGACATCCTTGTCAAGTCCAATGTCAGCAAGGCCCAGGGCGCGCCCGACTTCCTCCACCTTCGCATCAATCGTATAGAAATCATGGTTCATCAGAAGATCCTGGATCGTTCCCAGTTCTTCCATCATCGCATTCATCTCATCCTCCGGTGCATCCCCCAGATGATCGCAGATGGCATTCATCTGCTCCTCCAGTTCAAACAGGAATGCAAATGCACTCTTTAATACGTCCCGGATTGTCATCCCTTTTTCCAGAACCGTGTGCTGATCCAGATAACCGATGCGTACCCGTTTCGCCCACTCCACTTTCCCCTCATCCGGCTGCAGCTTGCCGGTTATAATGTTCATGAATGTGGACTTTCCCTCCCCATTAGCACCGATCAGTCCGATATGCTCCCCTTTCAGCAGACGGAAGGACACATTCTGAAAAATGGCCCTGTCGCCAAAGCCATGGCTTAAATTTTCTACGTTTAAAATACTCATTGTAAAATATCTCCTTGATTACTTCTATACACAGCCGTTTTTTCCATTAAATGCAGTGCCGGCCTGCGTTTTATCTTTAAAATTATTTCCAACATCATTCTACATGACAAATCGGACTGTGGCAAGTAAAAGCAGATTTATATCGGGGAATGGGGGATAAGATGGTGAGGACGACGCCGGGACGGCCGGCGGACGGGATGGTGGGATGGTTTTATGAGTCTTTCGTCCCGGGGGAAGATTGCCGCGGTGTGGGGCGGAGGGGAAGACTCCGCCAGCTTCCTCACCAAACCGGACATGGTCCGTTCCGGACGCGTCCTCCGGGCCTCAGTTAAATCTCCAACATCCTAATACCATCTCACCATAGACAGCTCATTATTTACGCCTTTTGACACCAGAATCTGGTGCAGATCAATAATCCCGTTATGAAATGTCGCAGCACAGGAGCAGAGGTACAGCTCCCACATCCTGGCAAACTTTTCATCGAACATCTCCTTTACCTCATCGATATGCTCCCGGTAATTCTGTTCCCAGCAGCGCAGGGTTTTATTATAATGAAGGCGCAGATTTTCCACATCCAGCGTGTGAAAATTGTCCTCAGACAGGCAGTAGAGCATTTCCCGCAGGCTTGGTACAACACCGCCCGGAAAAATGTATTTTTTTATCCAGGGATCTCCCGGATATTCTTTCAGTCCGCTGATAAAGTGGAGAAGGAACAGGCCGCCCGGCTTTAATACGCTGTTCACGCAGTCTGTGAAAAGCTGGTAATTGCCTCTGCCCACATGTTCCACCATTCCCACGCTGACCGCCCGGTCGAAGGTCAGGCCGGTCTCAGGCAGTTCCCGGTAGTCTAAAAGCTTTACGGTCAGCAGATCCTCCAGGCCTTCCTCCCTGATTCTCCGGGAAAATTCCCGGTACTGCTCTTCGCTGAGTGTAATCCCGGTTCCTTTCACACGGTATTTCTTTGCCGCCCGGATCAGCAGGTAGCCCCACCCGCAGCCAATATCAACAAGACTCATGCCCTCCTTCAGGCAAAGCTTGCTCAGGATATAATCCACTTTATTCTCCTGAGCCTGTCTCAGGGAATCATTTTCATTCCTGAAATATCCGCAGGAATAACTCATCGTCTCATCCAGCCACAATTTATAGAAATCGTTGCCGATGTCATAATGGCTCGTCACCTCTGTCTTCTGGTTTTTCTTCGACAGCGTCGGATAAAGCAATTTTTTCAATCCTTTTCTGTCGGTGGAAAATTTGCCCATCTGACCCAGGAACTGATCCAGCGCGTGATAGAGATCTCCTTCGATATCGAGCTTCCCTTCCATGTACGCCTCTCCGAGAGCCAGAGACGTGCTGGATGCAAGATTTGTGAGGGGAATCGGATGTTTGATGCGCACTGTAAATTCCGGCGCTCCCTCCCCTATGTTAAATTCCTTTCCATCCATCGTTATCTGAAACGGATGCTCTGCAAAACGTTTCATAAAATTTATCATTACATTTTCTTCAAGTTCCCTGACCATAATATAGCCCGCCTTTCTTTCCTGTTCCTTTTTCTTACAGTTTTTCCAGGTAAAAAATTTTTATTCGCAAACGGCGTTTTCGCTGTTTTTTTGCCGTTTCTGTGCATCATTTGTTACGGTTTAGCCGAAGGCTGAACTGTAACGAATATTTTAAGAAGTTCCCCCCTTGAATTTATGGCAGAAATTATATATGATAGAACAAATTCTTTGCTTTGTCATCTTATGACATAAATCTTCATTTTTTACGCGCAGAATTTATCTGCGCCAGTAAAAATGCCCGCCAAACCGGGCTGAAACCGAGGGAGAAATTATGTATACTTACAACTGGTACCAATGGCTGGCCTTCTTCTATATATATTGTTTTTTTGGCTGGATTTTCGAATCAACTTATGTATCATTGAAACAAAAACATTTTGTAAACCGGGGGTTTCTGCGTCTCCCCATGCTGCCGCTTTATGGCTCCGGGGCCGTGATGATGCTGTGGGTTTCCCTGCCTGTCAAAAATAATCTGTTTCTTGTGTATATCTCGGGCGTAATCGCGGCTACTGCCCTTGAATACGTGACAGGCTATGTGATGGAGCAGCTTTTCAAAGTCCGTTACTGGGATTACAGCAGCCAGAAATTCCAGGTACACGGATACATCTGCCTCTCCTCCTCGATTGCCTGGGGATTTCTTACCATCCTGATGACGGAGATTATACATGAACCTGTGGCAGGTGTTGTGCTGAACTTTAATCAGAATATACTCCTCTTCTGTGTCTTTATCGTATCAATCCTGTTTACGGCCGACGCGTACGAATCCGTCAAAGAGGCTCTGGCTCTCGGCAAGTCCCTGGAGGCCATGACAAAACTAAAGGAAGAGATGGAAGATTTACAGTCCCGTATTTCCGCTCTGAAGGAGGAAGCGGCGGAACACGTCTCTGCCGTCAAAGAGGGGACGGCAGAGCGGATTGTCAACTCGCTCCTTGGAACTGCCGAACTGTTAGCCAATGCAAAAGAGGAGACAGCGGAACGGCTGGCTGCTGCCAAAGAAGGTA
>OBWY01001490.1_pt1 | contig 13564 bp, 16 predicted proteins | sample 1538081 | NCBI WGS metagenome assembly OBWY01 (sample SAMEA2580089, study PRJEB22360) | human gut metagenome | biome: human gut; feature: human-associated habitat; material: faeces | place: Denmark | collected 2008/2010
AAATGGATAGAGCATGTTTCTGGAAGCTCTCGCCGATGCCGCCGTCATGCACGGGCTCACGAGAGACACCGCATACAGCCTGGCCGCCCAGATGATAGCAGGAACCGGAAAGCTCCAGCTCAAAACGGGCGCGCATCCGGGGGCTATGAAAGATGCCGTCTGCTCTCCCGGCGGCACCACAATCAGAGGCGTAGCCGCACTGGAACGCGGCGGACTGAGAGCTGCCGTGATAAATGCGGTGGACGCAGCGGAATATTGCTGACCACAGCTCTGCGAGTATCGCGGGCAGTAATAGCGGACCACGTATAAAAAGTGTGTATAAATATTCTATTTTTCGTAAGAATGCTTTAGATACTTTTTATACATTGGTCAAACATTGGACACAAATATCCGGTATGATTATCGTATCAATCAAATGGAGCCAATGATTAAAAACAGCGCGCACAATGTCGTTGGCTTCGACTAACAATAATTCAAATTCAGATAGATTTCTGAAAGCATTTTATCCCCCCGGCTTTCAGAAAAAGAAAGAGAAGTACAAGGGCTATCTGCCCCTGTGCTTCTCTTTCTTTTTCTGCTGTTTGAGTTCAAACTGACGCTGCTCTTCAGCCTCCTTCTGTTCCCGGCTGATAATCCTGCGTTCTGTTTTCACCGCTTCCCTCTGCATCTGCAGCGCCTGCTGTGATTTTGTCCCGATACCGACGGCAGCCGTCTGCCTTCCGGCCTCTTTCTGCCTTCTCTTCGGGCTGCGCCGCATCTCTCTCAGAGAAAATTCCACAGCCGGACTGAACCGTAACCTGTAGTAATTTTCCATCAGAAATCCGTACACTTCATAATCCTTCGGCTCTGCACCGAACGGAAACTTGCACACGGACAATCCATTCTCCGTGACTCGTTCCAGAACACCAATCCAGAACGGATCCTCGAAAAGCACTCGCATGGTTACCGATACTTTGTCCATAACAATTCCTCCTTAAAATGTAATGAACAAAGAACGGACGACCAAGGAGGAGGGTTACTGACAGCAGTTTCACGAATATTGTCTGCTGCGCCCGGACTACCTACCGGGGCTGTGTTTTTATCTTTGCTGTTTTCATACTATCTGTTTTTCTGTCGCCTGTCAAGAACGGTATGTTCCGGCTAAAAATTAAATTCATTCTCCCACGCAAAGTCCGCAGATTCTTCCCTGCTCTTTGGCCAGTGCCCGCACCATTCCGGCACCTTCGGAGACTCCACCCTGTCCATGCTGGGCGTATATGGCTTGATATCCAGCACGGGCGTTCCATCGTTGGCATCGGTATAGTCAATTCTTATAATACCGTTTTTCAAATCCAACTGCAGTACCTCTGCCGCAGTCAGTGCAAGCGGATTGGGGCGGACAGGGGATCTGGTTGCAAATATCCCCATTATCCCGGGGGCGTTCTTATAAGGCTGCTCTGCTTCCAAAATTGCCCTTGCCGCTTCGTTATCGCATTCACTGAACCACCAGATCACATTGATGTGGCTGAATCCGTCCAGGGCCTGCAGAGCCGGACGGTATTCCGGCAGGATTTCAATCCAGGCTCCATTGTCATTGTTACAGATTGTTCCGATAGGATTTACATTGCAGGTTGTCATATTATTCCCTCCATTTATTTGTTGTAAATCCAGTGTAGGCCCTGACACCGTGTGAGAGTCAAGGCATGCCTTAAAGCATTCCTGTTCACGGCCCTGCTGAAAACGAAGCCCGTAAACAGTCGCCTTAAATCTTCTCTATCGGAATCTGTATTTCCACCAGATAATTCTCCGGCTCTGCCTCATTCCAGGGCCCCCGGTGGACAATCTGTCTGTTCGGACCGCTCATCCTGTATCTGCCGTCCTCCTGAAGCCACCCGGCAAAAGACAGATAAGCTCCTGCAATATTAGAAAATGCCCCGTATACCATTGTGGAGGCCATAAACGGCACAGGTTCTGTTATACGGTACGTAAAACCTTCCGTATTTTCCCCCGCCGTTCTGACGGCGGCGCACAGTTCAACATCAACGTCCTTTTCTTTATACTCCGTGTCATGGTAAATCGAAAAAGTTACACCTGATACGGGTATCTGATGTTTTGCGGCATATCTGCTCATTTCCTGCCACATATCACCTTCTGCATAATAGTCCGGTATGATTTTCCTCAGGGAAAGAACGTGACAGGCAGGGATGGATTTTATCGAGACATTATAATGCATTCCGTTTTTCCTGCCCTTCAGGATTTCACATTTTGCCAGCTCGATTTTCTTTAGTTTTTCCTGCTCCGCCCGTATAGACTGCTCAATTTCCGTATATTTTCGGGAAAGCAGACCTGCAATGGCAGTATCGTCTGCATTGTCTAAGGCCGCGGCAATTTCGGCAACATTAAAACCGCTGTCCCGGAGATAAATAATTTTATTCAGTATGGGAATCTGCGCCGACGAATACATTCTGTAACCGGTCCAGGCATCGGTTTGAGCCGGTTTCAGCAGTCCTGTCTCGTCATAATACCGGAGCATCCTGATTGATACCTGGGTCAATTTGGAGAATTCGCCTATTTTAAACATGTCCTTCCTCTGCCCATTTTCTGCACTGTGTCAGGCGGGGTTCCGGGTCATACCCCTGATCTTTTCCCATCTCAGCCAGCATCGTACATGGAAAATCGGGACATTCGCCGCAGTGGTTCAGTTCCTTTCCCTCGCAGCAGACTTTCACTTCACAGACTCCGCCCCAGAAGGTTTTTTCCATATTAATACAGCCCTTACAATGTACCTTCTCTCTTCTTTCACAACTCTCACAACAAACTCCGCATCTCGATTCGAACATCATGTTCCTCCTTTGTGTTTAAAAATCACCTTTATCTACAGTAATTATTTCTCCTCCTCCAGATATTCCTCCCGGAATCCCTTCATCCATTTGGCAAGTGCATCGAACAGCAGATACTGCTGCTCCAGTATTGACCTTCCGGTCAGCGGCACATTCGTTCTCTCCGCCTGCTTGTCCGCAACGGTTTTTTGCATGACCTCAATTTCCTGTTCCATGCGCCCGGTCAGCTCTCTGCGTTCCTGCTCAGAAACGAGATTGAGGCTCATGATGACTGCATTAAAGTCCAGAAAAAGCCGGATTGGCTGCCGGGCCGTCTCCTCCATCAGCTTCAGAAAAAACTCTTCTCCTGTCTCTGTGATCTGATAAACCGTCTTTTCCGGCATCTTTCCCTCTTTAACGGTCTTCCCTCTGATATAGCCTTTTTCCTCCATTTGCACAACTTTTTTGTAAATGGACGGAGTGCTGACCTTTACCCATTTGGAAATATTCCGGTACTCCACGTTCTTCTGCAATTCATAGGCGCTCTGAGGCTGCGCCTTAATCATTCCCAGTACGATTAAATCTATGGCTGCCATTTCTCATCTCCTGTTCTTATTCATTTACCGTTATTTTTATTTCAGCTTCTTTATACTTTATAATACTATAAAATATACCATTGTTCAAGTCTAAATTTATTCCCGTTTTGTTGTCAATCTGCTTGACTCTCACCCAGCGTCATAGTTTATCCTATATTAAGAGCACTGGATGGGACCCTTCGAAACCAGTGTAATCAAGATAAAAGGAGGCATGCTATGAACACGATAAAGGAAGTAAGCAGAATAACCGGTGTCAGCCCACGCACACTGCACTATTACGATTCAATCGGACTGTTAAAACCGGCCCGGGTCACTGAATCCGGATACCGCCTGTATGATGAAGCTTCGCTGGAACGCCTGCAGCATATCCTGCTGTTTAAAGAACTGCGCTTTCCCCTCAAAAAAATAAAACAGATTCTCGATAGTCCTGACTTCGACCGCAATCTGGCCCTGGAGCAGCAGCTGAACCTGCTTCTGCTTCAAAAGGAGCATCTGGAAAACCTGATTGACCTGACCAGGGGTATCCGTATGACGGGAGTTAAAAATCTTGATTTTTCTGCATTTGATGCGAAGAAAATAGATGAATATGCGGCACAGGCCAAAACTGCCTGGGGAAAATCCGCTGCTTATCGGGAATATGAGGAAAAATGAAGAATAGAAGCGAAGAAGACTGTACGTCCATAAACCAGTCTTTCATGGAATTATTCAGTGAATTCGGCAGGCTTAATGCCTTGTCCATTCTCCCGGATTCTGATGAAGCCCAGAGCCTGGTCGAACAACTCATGCAATTTATCACGGAAAATTTTTATTCCTGCACGCCGGAACTGCTTCAATCTCTTGGGAGGATGTATGGGGGCGGCGGCGGATTCACTGAGAGTATTGACAAAAAAGGAGGCAGGGGAACTGCTGATTTTACTTCAAAGGCTATCGATATCTATGCTGACAAGCACTCCTGCGGCTAATGAGGAAACGATAACTGCATGCTCCGCGCATAGGTCACCGCCATCAATACAAAGGGCTCCGGTTGAGGGACCGGAGCCAGGTAGGATAGGCAGGGGGATTATTCATCCCATATCTGTTAAACGTTTGAGAATTCTATTTGTAACGGTATATTTACTAATTTAATAATTTTATTTTGTAAATTGACTTCCTCTTTCTTTCCGGTTACACTGAAATTATATCATTTATATTATCATATATGCAATAGTAAATTCAGAAAGGAAAGCCCTGCACAGAAACTGCAAAAAACGCAGTTGCTTGTGGTGAAAAGTTCACTTTTCATTGCGTCGCACCGTGTAACTCGGGATTTTCGTACATAATATACACGAAAACACCTCGCAGAATATGGGCCGTGAATAGTAACATATGAGACTCTCTTTATTTCGAAAAGCGGCAATTTATTCAAGCCTTGCATTTTCCTTATTCGCCTTATCAGGCTGCAGCGCAGAATCAGTGCAGCAAACAGCGTCAGCGCAGCAGGATGAAGCTTATTCCCGTTCCGCTGCGGCTGTGAATAAAGCCCCGGAAGGACCTGTAACAGTAACTTCCCCCTCTCCCGGTATAAATTCCGGTTCCGGCCAGAGCGTGGAAAACAAAGACGGCTTCTCTCTCATCACTCCTGACGGCGTTTCTCTTCAGGAGCGGATACATACACCCGGGGGGTATGCCAGGACGGTATCAGAAGACGGCAGCTTTGACTGGTATGTCAGGAATTATCCGATGGAACCGGACGGTTCTCCGATTCTGCTTTATGACGGCCGTTTGAAATCACGGCAGGATGTGGGGATCGCCACATTCTCCCTTCCGGTCATTTCATCTGCCGATCTTCAGCAGTGTGCCGACTCCGTTATGCGCATGTATGCCGAATATTTCTGGCACACCGGACAATATGATAAGATCCGTTTTCATTTTGTCAGCGGGTTTCTGTTTGATTATCCCACATACCGGGACGGGGGACGCGTAAAATTCGACGGCAGCACGGTAAAATGGCAGAATTCGGCTTCATACAATGACGCCTATGAGGCCTTTGAAGATTATCTCTACATTACCTTCGCCTATTCCAGCACCTTGTCGATGGAGGGGGAATCCGCCCCCGCCGATATAAACGATATCCGGATCGGGGATATTTTCCTGAAAGCCGGAAGTCCCGGCCACGTTGTGATGGTGGCCGACGTCTGCGAGAATGCAGAGAGAGAAAAAGCCTTCCTGCTGGCCCAGAGTTATATGCCGGCCCAGCAGTTTTATGTCCTTAAAAATCCGCTTCATGACAATGACCCCTGGTATTACCAAAAGGAAGTTTCCTATCCCTTCTCCACACCTGAATACACATTTTCGGAAGGCAGCTTCCGGCGTCTGAATTATATAGATTAAGATTATATAGGCAAAAACGCCATTTCACGAAGATATACTCGAGATTTTCGCGAAAACCTGTGAAAACGCCTCGCGGAATACATCATGGCTGAACTGTTACGGATTAAGAGCAACGGATCACCCCTGCTGTACTCCGTCGGATGATTTTACCTGTCCTCTGCTTAGGCCGCGGGCGCCCAGCCGGTTCATCCTCTCTGTCATCGTGAACATCCCTGCGACAAACAGCAGCAGGTAGAACGGATAAAGTCCGATACCGGCCCGCTCCGACACAAAGCCGAAGAGGGGAGGCATGAGTGTGGTCCCCACATAGGCGCAGGCCATCTGCATCCCCATGACCGACTGTGAATATTTCGCACCGAAGTTCTCCGGAGTCGCGTGAAGAAGGCTGGGATAGATCGGTGCGCAGCCGGCTCCGGTCAGGATTAAACCGACAAGCGTCGCCGCATTCCCCATCGGAAGCAGGAATAACAACACACCGGAGGCTGCAAAAAACTGTCCCAGGCGTACCATATTTTTATCGCCAATCCGGTCGGTGATAAAACCGCAGACAAAACGGCCGATTGTAATTCCCAGATAGAACAGGGAGGCCCACTTTGCCGCCGTGCCGGCGCCGATTCCTTTATGCAGAACCATATAGCTGCCGGCCCACAGCCCGGTCGTGGCTTCAAGGGCGCAGTAACAGAAAAAGGCCGTAAGGATGGCTTTGGCTCCGGGCAGCTTCAGGGCCGATTTCAGACTGATTTCTTCATATTCCTGCTCTGTATTTCCATCGCTGCCATTTCCGGTTCTCCACAGTGAAAGGGACAGAAGCAGAATGATGACAAGAACAACCTGAATCACTCCGACGGCCTGATAACCTGAATTCCATCTCTTTCCTCCTGCCAGGCATAAGCCCATGATATAAGGCCCGGTTGTCGCGCCAATCCCCCAAAAACAGTGGAGCCAGCTCATATGACGTGATTTATAATGAAGGGCTACGAAATTATTCAGAGCGGCGTCCACGCTCCCCGCTCCTAGTCCATAGGGTATCCCCCATAAACAAAGCTCTGCAAAGGAATGTGACGCGGAAAAACCAAAAAGGGCCGCTGCCGTCATCGCAACGCTCACCACCGTCACGAAACCAGTTCCGAATTTCCTGATCAGTTTATCGCTGAACAGACTCGACACAATGGTGCCTCCTGCGATAATCATGCTGATAACCCCAGCATAGGATACCGCCACATTTAACTCACCGTACATGGACGGCCATGCCGAACCAAGCAGTGAATCCGGCAGTCCGAGGCTGATAAACGCAAGGTAAATGATAATGAGTAATAATTGAAACATATTGTCCTCCCGGAGTATTCGCATATTTTTTCACACCACGCTCCTTCCCGGCATGATGTGAACAGCAGCTATAAAGTTACTGTTCACACGGTTGTGTTCCGCGAGGCGTTTTCGTGCGTATTCTGCACGAAAATCCCGAGTTACACGGCGCGCCGCTTTTTGGCGGGGTGTGAACAGTAACGCTATAAAGCTATGTTATAAGAATACCGACTTTTTTCACTTGATTCTACATAAATCCGGACATATAATATAAAAATACCGACTGATTTTAGCATTACTATTCTCGGCCCTGCTGAAAAACGCTGTTCCGCGAACAGTAAGATTGTAATTCCAAAAAAGGAGGTCTGAATGGGACTGAAAGAATGCGGTCTTAATCTGAGCCGTGACAATAAAGAACTGAAGCCGCACGGTACTATCGATTTTCCCTGTGCCGGTTATTCTTCCTGCTACAGGGACAGTGAGGATGATATCATACCGTGGCACTGGCATCCGGAGTTAGAAATACTTTATATAAAGTCCGGAAATCTGAAATTAAAGCTGCCCGAAAAAACCTTCCACCTGACTCCGGGAGATGGATTTATCGTCAATTCGAATGTCCTGCATTATGCCGTGGCAGAACCGTTATGCGAGCTTCATTCAATCGTATTCAGCCCTCTGCTGGTAACCGGCTGGGAGGGCTCCGTCTTTGCGGAAAAATATATCGGCCCGCTGGTCCGCTGTCCCTCCTTTGACGGATGCAGTCTTAATTGTCTGTTCCCCAAACCGGAGATGTTTGAAAACCTGTTTACGGCGGCGTTTCACGCTCTCGCGGAAGATCTTCCGGGATATGAATTTACATTGAGGGAAGCTCTCTCCAAACTGTGCTATGCCCTCTGCCTCCGGTTCGGACCTGAAACCGGTGATGACTGCCCGGCTCCTTCTCCAGACGCAGAGCGTCTGCGCAGAATGCTGGATTATATCCACTGCCATTACAGCGAGCCTCTGAAGCTGTCCCAAATTGCAGAAGCCGCCGATATCGGCGAAAGAGAATGCCTGCGTTGTTTCAGCCGGATGATACAGGTATCGCCAATTCAATACCTGCTCAAATACAGAGTGAACCAAAGCGCTTCCCTGCTGCTTCGGGAACCGGGCAAAAACATTACCGCTATCGCAGGCGGGTGCGGCTTTGACAGCCCCGGCAATTTCTCCCGGATATTCAAACGCTATTATAAATGTTCACCAAAAGAATACAGAAGCAGAAATAAGGAATGATACATCCCTCTTTCCGATATATTTTAATAAACATTTCTGAAATGGACTTTTGTATCTCTATGAAAAAGCTTCTCAAATTCAAAGGCAAAAGGCTCCGGACCCCAGACATCCGCTCCCGGCTGCCTCACGTCGGCAATCACCCGCTGAAAAGCCATTTTCCCAAAATTACGGCTGGAAAGATACCTCGAAATCTTTTGACAAAAAACGTTTTGACAAGAAAAGTTTTAACAGGAAAAGTACTGCCGACCGCAGCCATTTTTGCCCTCTCCTTCTTCATCGGCCGGGCGGCTGCCCAGACCGTGGAGCCTCACCGTTCTGCCAATCTGGCTGTGGAATCCCACCGCAGCTCCCCGGCCAAAGAGGTAGGAGACGTCATCACCGCTTCCGCCGACGGCAACTGGGGCCTGAGTTTCCAGACCGAGGGGCAGGCCCCCATCGGAAACGCAACCGCCGATTACCTCAAACAATACAATGCCTACTATGTCCAGAATACGCAGGATAAGGTGATTTACCTGACCTTTGACGCAGGGTTTGAAAACGGCAATACTGCCGCAATCCTGGATGCATTAAAAAAACACAATGCCCAGGCCACCTTTTTCCTGGTCGGGAATTATCTTCAGACCAGCCCCGATCTCGTAAAACGGATGGTTGCGGAAGGCCATAATGTCGGAAACCATACCTTCCACCATCCGGACATGTCCAAACTTTCCACAAAAGATTTATTTGAAAAAGAACTGACTGATCTGGAAACCCTTTATGAGCAGACCACCGGCCAGCCCATGAAAAAATATTACCGGCCGCCCCAGGGCAAGTACAGTGAAAGCAACCTGAAGATGGCCAGTGATATGGGATATAAGACCTTCTTCTGGAGCCTTGCCTACGTGGACTGGTATGAAGATAAGCAGCCGACAAAAGAAGAGGCCTTTAAGAAGCTGCTCGGACGCATCCATCCGGGCGCAGTCGTTCTCTTACATAGCACCTCCAAAACAAACGGGCAGATTCTGGATGAACTGCTGACGAAGTGGGAGGAAATGGGGTATCATTTTGGGTCGTTGGATGATTTGGTTGCAGGGCAGTGAGGATAATGGATGAATTGAAAATCAGATGTGATTAGGTGAATGGTAAGATCTTGTTCTGCTGGGATGAGATATGTGAAACTGAAAAAGGGTATCGTACAATCATTTATTTGGTGATTATACGATGCCCTTATTTTTTAATTGAAAAGCTGCAGTGAGGCTTCTTCCAGAGCTTCTTTAGAAAGATTCCCAGCTTGAATGGTGCATGATGTTTCGTTATCAGAGAGCTGGAGGTCAAATTCCTGACCATCCAGTAACAGATAGCCAAATGTATAAGGCTGTTTCAGACTGAGTCTCTTGACATGTATCATTATTTTATCTGCTAGTTTTCCAAAGCCACATTCACTTTATATAACCTCTTAATTACCTTTCAAACTTATCATTGTACGCTTTATCCCCTCATATATATCCCAATGTGCTTTCCATCCCAATTTCTGTAATTTGGAAGAATCTAAAAGTGCCTTTGTTGCTTTCGAATAACCAACTTGTTCTGTCTGATCTGGAAGTTCAAATACCACTTTTGTCCCTGCAACTTCTGCAATCATCGTTGCCAAATTTCTCAGCGTAATATCAGAGCCTTTGTCTGCAATATTATAGGCATTTCCGCACTCTCCACATAAAAGAACCGTCAAAAGCCCTGATACCGAATCAGCCACATAGTTATAGGAATAAAGCTGTGTTCCTTCGCTTTTTAAAACGATATCTTCCCCTTCAATTCCCTTTTTAATAAATTGGGAAATTGCTTTTGTATCTGTTTGAAGCATCGTCGGACCGTATGTTCGTGAAAGGCGCGCCATCACAATATCCATACCATACTGCTTTCTATAAGCCTGACAAAGCGCTTCCCCCGTCCGTTTACTCTCCGGATAACCTGCACGAAGTGTATTGCAATCTATATAACCGCAATAAGATTCTTCAAAATAATCAGTATCTCCCCTGTTTTCACCATAAACTTCCACACTAGATGCAAAGAGGAATCGACAATCGGACTTTTTTCGTGCATATTCCAACAGATTACGGGTTCCTATCACATTTGTTGTAATTGTTCCTATAGGATCTGTAGCATAAGAAACAGGATGCGTATTACTTGCTGCATGAATTACATAATCCGCTTTCAGGATTTCTTCACCTAATCTCTGATTAATATCATGAGATATAAAAGAAAAAAAATCTGAATTCCAGTAATCTGAAAATGCTTTCCGGGCAGCTTCTTCCTTTCTCCCCATTGCCAATACTCTAATACCAATTTGTTTTTCCAGTAACACATGAATTAAAAAATTTCCAATCATGCCGCTGGCGCCGGAAATCAATACCGTTTTATCCTGCAATTTTTCCCATGGTAAGTCTAAATCTTTTACATATTTGACATCATCAATAAATTTTATCATTTTAGCCACGTATCCTTTTCTAATTTAAGGTATGCCTTAAACATCTCTAAGTCATCCTTTGTTGTCAGCTTGATATTACGGTCGGAACCCGCTGCAAAATACAAAGTTTCTCCCAAGTCAACCATCATTGTATTTGTATACGAGGAACCGTAGATACCGATTTCTTTTTCAAATGCCTCATGATAAGCCCAATCCAGTTTTCCAAAATTATAGGCTTGCGGCGTTGACACCCGGCGAAGTGTCTCGCGTGGAATATATTCATTTGTTGATTTATCGTCTTTTACCCTAAAAATTTGTTCATTATAGGGTAGAGAGGTGACCGCATTACCGTACTGTTTACATTTTACAATCACATCTGACAAAACTGTGTCATCAATCATTGGCCTAATACCATCATGAATAATTACAACATCATCTTTTGAACATTTTCCTTCCAGATTATAAACACCATTTCGTATAGATTCCTGCCCACTGTTTCCTCCGGAAACAACCCATTTTAATTTCGTAACATTAAACTGCTTCGCATAAGCCCATAAAATATCATGCCAGCCATCCAAACAAACTACCTCTATTGCATCAATTTCTGGATGACGCTGGAACCCTTCCAATGTATAGATCAAAATTGGCTTATCGTATACATTAATAAACTGTTTTGGTATATCCTGATTCATACGATGGCCACTGCCGCCAGCAATAATTAATGCTATATTCATAATCATTTTCCTCTTTTCTACCCTATTTCAAAAACAATTTTTCTTTTACAATACCTTCTCGTCAATAATAATGCTCCCGCCCAACAGGCAATCAATGTACACCAAAATGGCATATGCATTAGAAAACTAATGCCCCCAATCGCTTCTGCTCTAGGCATAAATAAAATTCCATGTATGCATGATAAAAAAAATACAGACTGTATAATTCCTTTTCTTGAAAATTCAATTACATAAATTAAAAAAAATCCTAAAATGCAACTAAAAATTATAATTCCAATATATTTATAATCTGCGTAAACCTCCAATAAAAAAGAAGAACCGCATCCGTGTCCTTCTAAATACTCTTCTTGCAATAATACATATGATAGATGATGCGCCATGCTATTTCCGTGCGTCGCTTTTAAAATATTATTTCCCGTTCCAAGACCTGATGTTCCAGAAACCAGTTGCCCAATACTTCCATATCGGAAATAGTCTATAATTCCTCCAAAGGTATAATTTACCCACTGAATATCCGGAAGTTTATCCAAAGCTCCTAATCCACTGCAAAGCCAAGAAAATGTTACTCCTTGTTTAAATACCAAGTCTATAATGATCTCTGAAGCACTTGAAAAAGTATCTGAAATTCCTTCACGCAAGTAATTAATCATACCAAGAAATATGAGACCAGTTGGAATGCAACAAATCATTAGCATTTTTTCAAAATAGCCAATCCATTTTTCTTTACTCCCATAATAATCACGCACAACATAATAGATTAAAGCAAATATCGTATTTAATACAATGGGGTTACGTTCTCCAACAATAAGGGATGGAACAGCAGATAAAATATATAATACTAACGGTACAAATGTATGTTTTTTAGAGGGCAATGTGGCCAAATAAAAATACAAGCTAAATTTAGTAAATGTAGAAATAACGTAAATAATATACGGATACTGACTTTTAAATGAAACATAGTAATCAATATATGTATGACCACGCATAAAAATAATTTTTTCCCATCCTAACATCAATGTAGAAATCATAGATATAAAAAAAAGTATTTGCGAAACAACCCTCACTGAATACAAATAGATCCTTTTGTATTCGGAATCTACAAATTTCATATATTTATGCTGCTTTAATAAGACCTGATTTCCAACCATTGCACCAATTTCCAAAAATAACAAGGCCAAAAAAATTATGACTAGTGCTGTAAATGTATCTGCTCCGGTATAATAATGTTCTATAGAATAATTAAACCAATCCTCTCCTCTAATGAAACTAATCAATGGTCTTCCTAAAATAAAAACAAAAAAAGTAATATGAAAGAAAAAAAACAGGATTCTTCTATGAATGTTCAAAAAAGAATATGATAAATTGGACACCCAAAGTGCAATTATACTTATTAAAAAAAAATGATACTGATTTGTGGTAACTAAAAATAAAAATAAAAATATGGCTGAACAAATAATTGAAAAATACTGCATGGCAGTCCATAGTTTATATATTTTTTTCATGATCTTCCTCTAATTTTCATTGGTGTTTTAAGAGCAATCTTTAAACAAAGTCCGAAATCTATAGGTAATACCTAGCCTCGTAACCAACAAAATTCCTTCTGAAATAGCACGAGAACAAGCTATATTGATAATTGTAAATTTCCCTGTAGCAATCAAAAGTAGAATCAACACTACTTGAACAAAAGCTGCAATAACAGTTGTCATACTAGTTTCTTTTTCTTTTCCAATAGCTCCTAATACTGGCCAGCCAAAAAGAAGTGCTGGAAAACTGATAAATGCCAATGGTAAAAGTGCTCGTAATATCGGTACTGCTGCTAAATATTTTTCACCACCAAGAATATTCATAATAATATCTGCCAAAAACCATAACGCCACACAACCTGTAAATACTAAAGGGAGGCAAAGCGTTAGTATTTTTTTAATAAATTTAATTTTTGGTTCTCTAATCATATATGGATATATACTATTTGAGATCGGGGAATATAATCGTTGTAATACAATAATAATTTGTAGAGAAATACTCCATAAAGCCACTTCTGTTGCG
>OBWY01001498.1_pt1 | contig 13532 bp, 13 predicted proteins | sample 1538081 | NCBI WGS metagenome assembly OBWY01 (sample SAMEA2580089, study PRJEB22360) | human gut metagenome | biome: human gut; feature: human-associated habitat; material: faeces | place: Denmark | collected 2008/2010
ATATTCCTCTGGAGGACAGCCTCTTTATTCATCCGACCGGAAGCAAGTACTGGCGGTTAACGGCGAAATCTATAACCACCGTGACATCCGCGCCCAATATGCCGGCCGCTACGAGTTCCGGACCGGGAGTGACTGTGAGGTGATCCTCGCCCTTTACCGCGACAAAGGTATTCATTTCCTTGAAGAGCTGAACGGCATCTTCGCCTTTGCCCTTTATGATGAAGAAAAAGACGAATACCTGATTGCCCGGGACCCCATCGGTGTAATACCTTTATATATAGGAAAGGACGCCGAAGGACATGTCTACTTCGGCAGCGAACTCAAAGCGCTCGAAGGGTTCTGCGACGAGTACGAACCCTTCTTACCCGGACACTACTATCACAGCAAGGAAAGGACGATGAAACGCTGGTACACCCGTGACTGGATGGAATATAAAGAGGAGAACGACAAGCAGGCGGACAGCCGGTCTCCCACCCGGCAGATTCAGGACGCCCTTGAGAATGCCGTACACCGTCAACTGATGTCCGACGTACCTTACGGAGTGCTTCTTTCGGGCGGGCTGGACAGTTCTGTTATCTCTGCCATTGCCAAAAAGTATGCCGCCAAACGCATTGAAACCGATGGCGCGAGCGATGCATGGTGGCCGCAGCTACACTCCTTTGCCATCGGACTGAAAGGTGCACCGGACCTGATCAAAGCACGTGAAGTAGCCGAATACATCGGTACTGTTCATCATGAAATAAACTACACCCTTCAGGAAGGGCTCGATGCCATCCGGGATGTTATCTATTTCATTGAGACATACGACGTAACTACCGTCCGTGCTTCTACACCGATGTATCTGTTGGCACGTGTCATCAAGTCGATGGGCATCAAGATGGTATTGAGCGGTGAAGGTGCCGACGAGATCTTCGGCGGCTACCTTTATTTCCACAAAGCACCCGATGCCCGTGCCTTTCACGAAGAGACCGTACGCAAACTGTCTAAACTACATCTATACGATTGCCTTCGCGCCAATAAGAGCCTCGCAGCATGGGGTGTGGAAGGACGTGTCCCTTTCCTCGACAAAGAGTTTCTGGATGTGGCCATGCAACTCGATCCCGAAATAAAAATGGCTCCGGGAAAAGTCATCGAAAAGAAAGTCCTGCGCGAAGCCTTTGCGGATATGCTCCCTTCCGGCATCGCCTGGCGCCAAAAAGAACAGTTCAGTGACGGTGTGGGGTATAGTTGGATAGATACGCTGAAAGAGATTACCGCAACGGCTGTCAGTGACGAACAGATGGCACATGCCGCAGAACGTTTTCCCATCCACACCCCTATGAATAAAGAAGAGTATTACTACCGCAGCATCTTCGAAGAGCACTTCCCCAGTGAAAGCGCCGCCCGCAGCGTACCCAGTATCCCCAGCGTAGCCTGTTCGACAGCCGAGGCACTGGCATGGGACACCGCGTTCAAGAACCTGAACGATCCCAGCGGACGTGCCGTAAAAGGAGTACACGAAGAAGCATATTAAAAAGGGTGTAGCTCCAACAGGCAAAGGGTGTAGCCATCGGACGTCCTGGGTGTAGCCCCGACAGACGGATGGCTACACCCTGTCCACGGAAGCGTTTCTCCTATTCATACTCCCGTTTCCGGTACACAGGAATGTATTGTAAAGAGATTTAAAAGAATTTTATAGCTTTGTTTAACGCAGATTAGCATCCTTATCCGGCTAAATTGCGTGACTTTTTTATATCTTTGAAGGCGAACCAAAAACTGAAATATATGAAAATTAAAAAACTTCTGTTTGCCTCTGCCCTGCTTTTTTCAGCATACAATGCCTCTGCGCAAACTCAGGTCATTGCCCATCGCGGATTCTGGAAAACCGAAGGTTCTGCGCAAAACAGTATCGCCGCCTTGCTAAAAGCCGACTCCATCGGATGCTACGGGTCGGGGGGTGATGGATTGGCGGGTTTGACCAGGCCGGATAAGGATGCTACGGTTCGGAGTTTGATGTATGGCTGCCAGCCGATGACCAGTTAGTGGTCAACCATGACCCCACATTTAAAGGGAAAAGGATGGAAAACTCACCTTCCACCGCACTGACAGCCATCAAACTCGATAATGGGGAAAGCCTGCCTACCCTTGCCAAATACTTGAAAGCGGCACAACCGCTACACACCCGGTTAATTCTTGAACTGAAAGCACACAGCACCCCACTCCGCGAAACGAAAGCCATCGAAAAAATCGTTGCCCTGGTCAAAGACATGGGACTGGAGGAACGGATGGAATATATCACCTTCTCCCTGCATGCCACCAAAGAATTTATCCGCTTGGCTCCGGAAGGCACTCCCGTCTACTATCTTGACGGTAACCTGTCACCCAAGGAACTGAAAGAACTGGGGTGTGCCGGTCCGGACTATCATTACACCGTATTCCGCAAACATCCCGAATGGATTCAGGAATGCCATGATTTGGGCATGAAAGTGAATGCCTGGACCGTGAACAAGACGGATGACATGAAATGGCTGATCGATCGTAAAGTAGATTTCATCACCACCAACGAACCGGTACAGCTGAAAAATCTACTGAAAAAATAAAATCTCGGTATCCAATCATTTTTTTACATTCTCCCTTGAGTGAGTATCTACCCGCTCAAGGGATTTTTTTTCGGGCCCCCGAAAAAGTATGTTTGGGGACATGCCTATAATAATTCAAAACCAAGTCTTCCAATATTTCAAATTAATTATCTACATTTACGGTCATGCAAAAAGACATGGCATTTACAAACAGAACGTACACAACATAAAAAACATCTAAAATGAAAAAAATCCTATTCTTATTAACGATCCTTGTTTCAGTTCCCGCTTTTTCACAAAGCGCCGATGAACGTATAGGAGCTTTTTTAAATCAAGCGGATTGGTTCGGACTTGAAAAAAACTATCCGATACTAAAAGACTCCATGCAGGCGGATTTCCTAAAGCTAATGTCCGAGGCACTGATCGGCTATTACTTCAATCGTCCGGATGAAGCCCTGCAAAACATCCATAAACTACTGGTCAACCACCAAGCCGAGATGTTTTTAAACAGCCTAAACCTACGGCTCACCCACAAAGCCGAGATTGGCGGTCAAAATGCACTTAACATGGCTATCCTTGCATGTCAGATTGATGGTCTCAAAGGGAATTATGCCACAGCCGCACAAAACTCGCGAAGCATTATGGAACAACTCAAACAGCAAAATGCAGAACAAGGAATGTACAAAAGCCTTGAAGGTATCTGTTATTTCTATGATCAGTTGAAGAACATTCCGGCTCCGGGCATCACATGTCCGCAAGAGGATATCATCATTCCTGTCGATATCGAGAAAGTGAAGTTACCGACAAGCATCGAGCCCAAAGGATGGCGCGGTACGACAATTCTAATACCTGTGACCATTAACGGAAAAACCTATCAATTTATTTTCGATACAGGAGCCGGAACAAGCTACATGTCGCAACGCATGGCTAAAGAAACAGGTGTACGCATTTTAAGTGACTCTTTGATAATAAATTCCAATTTACCCGGAGCCATGACGGGAAATTTCGGAACTTTGGAGAATATGCAAATCGGGAGCATTACTTTCCATAACTCCCTCATCACCATAGCACCCCCCAATGCGTTTGACAGTATTATGATAGTTGACGCGGTTCTCGGTATGGATTTTATCGGCTTATTCGATGAAGTCCGCATTTATCCCAAAGATAAAAAAATCGTTTTTCCCAAGAGCTCCACACCTCTCCCATCTTACGGACGTAACTTGATGAAGGTTGACCGTGCACTGAAGCTGAAAGCCCAGGCAAACGGCGAAACACTTATGCTGCATTTCGATACGGGAAACAGCACAGCCGGATTGTTTTATCAGTATTACGAAAAGCATAAGACCGAATTCGAGAGTATCGGCAAAAAAGAAAAAATAACCGGTGGCGGATTCAATCATGTCGTTACAAAAGATATATTACGTTTGCCTTCATTCGATATGGAGATTGGAGATGCAACCGCCCACTTAAAAAACCTCGCAGTGGATATTACCCCCAACGGCATCCCGGCCGAAGATGACGGAAACATCGGCATGGATATGATCAATCAATTTGATTGCGTAACGATCAATCTAAAAGACATGTTCTTAAAACTCGAATAGTGTCTCAATCAGGACTACTGTAAACAGGGGGGCTTCGGACAATGCCGTCAGAAAAGACGAAACAGAGTACCGAAGCCCTCATTATTTCTTCTTTTTCTTTTCGGAATCCCAACAATGAAAATGCAAAATTCATCCTCCACGCCTAACATTCATAAAAATATTTCTATATATTTGTACTTAATTACACTTACATAAATTAAAAATAAAGATGAAAAAGTTATTTGCATTATTATTCATTTCTATGATTTCGGGAATGATAATGGCCCAGATCCCGGAGGTTTCGGGCACTATTGTGTTTAAAAAGGACGGACAGCCCGTCGTTGGGGCATTGGTGAGCGTATTAGGAACAGATATCAGCACCATCACAGACGTCGACGGACGTTTCACTTTAAAAGAAATCCCCGAAAAGGCACAGAGAATACGGGTAAAATACATCGGTATGCAACCCAAAGACGTAAAAATAAGACCCATAATGAATGTTACCCTCGACTTAGAGAAAAAACTGGCATTTTTTATACAAGCCGGGGTTGGAGTCAGCGGATACAATCTTGAAAACAATAACGAAGACATCTATGGAGGCAACAATCATTTATACATCCAGGGCGGAGTCGGATTGAACTATAATTTCTCAACCTATTTTTCATTGCAGCCTTCTGTCAATGTGGTGGCCAAAGGTTGTAAGAACATGGGCAGAAGAGGCTCCGATGGCCAAGGAGAAATCACTGTCGACCCTGTATATCTGGAAATCCCTGTCCTGATAGCCGCTCGCTTCATCATATCGGATTTCGGCCGACTGATTTTCAATGCAGGCCCGTATGCCGCCATCGGAATAGCCGGCAAAGGAAAATACACCGACGAATGGGAGGGGACAAGCATGAAATTCGATCTGTTTAGCGGTGACGAAGCCGTTCTCAAACGGTTCGATGCAGGAGTACAGGCAGGGTTTGCTTACGAAATCAAACACATCGGTTTCTCGTACACTTTCGGATACGGACTCCTAAAACCATTTAAAGAATGGAATAAAGAATGGGGAGCGACTCCACACAACATCAGCCACAACTTCGGACTTAAATATATATTCTGATACAGTCCGGATAACGTCATAGAAAAAGGAAGCACTTGAGAAAGGGTGTTTCATAACTCACCACAGATTACACAAAACGATTTTAATCTACTGATAACCAATACTATTTATCTGTATAAATCCGTGTAATCTGTGGTGAATACGACTTTTCGACACATCTCCTCTTTTATAAAAAGATCCAATTGACCTGAATCAATCCATCCCTCCCATTACAAAATTCCCCCAAAGGACACAGAACAAAATCGCTTTATTACAGTTTATTAAAATACGAAGTATTCTTATTTCGATCCGGAAGCAAAAACGAGCAAAAGTATTGCAGAATGGAAGACAGGGTAAAATAAATAGATATAAGACATGCTTTTTATAAAAACAAAAGTCAAAAAGACATATCTTTGTGCAGTAACAATACAAAAGGATACATAAATCAATCAATATTGATAAAAATGGCAAGAGCGATTCAATTCACCAAGATGCATGGAACAGGGAATGATTACATCTATGTAAATACTCTCAGATTTCCAATCGCCCGTCCCGAAAAGGCAGCCATCGAATGGAGTGCTTATCATACGGGAATCGGGAGTGACGGACTTGTGTTGATCGGACACTCGGATAAAGCGGATTTCAGTATGCGCATATTCAATGCCGACGGTTCGGAGGCCATGATGTGTGGCAATGCAAGCCGATGCATCGGCAAATATCTCTATGAATACGGACTGACCTCCAAAAACGTTATCACACTGGACACCCTCTCGGGCATCAAAATATTGGAACTACACCTTGAAGGACGGACCGTAGAAACTGTAACGGTCGACATGGGGGTACCACTGGAAACCGGTACGATTGACTTCGATGGCGAATTTCCGTTCCTTTCTACCCAAGTGTCAATGGGCAACCCGCATCTCGTCACTTTTGTGGACGACATCCGGACCGTCAATCTTTCGGAGATGGGACCGAAGCTGGAAAAACATCCTCTGTTCCCCGACCGTACAAATGTAGAGTTTGCCCAGATAACGGGAGAGAATACAATCCGGATGCGGGTTTGGGAAAGAGGATCGGGCATCACACAAGCCTGCGGGACAGGTGCCTGCGCTACAGCCGTAGCCGCACACCTCACGGGACGGACGGGGCGAACCGTTAACGTAGTAATGGACGGAGGCACACTGACCATAGAATGGGACGAAGCAACAGGCCATATATCTATGACCGGACCGGCCGTAAAAGTTTTCGATGGAACCATAGAACTGAGAGAATAGTTACCCATAAAATCAGGTATCAACCCAACTGAAAAGCTAAAACAAGAACAATATGGCATTAGTAAACGAACATTTTTTGAAATTACCGGGAAGCTATCTGTTCTCGGACATAGCAAAGAAAGTCAATACTTTTAAAATAACGCACCCAAAGCGGGACATCATCCGGCTGGGGATCGGTGACGTGACCCGTCCCCTGCCCAAAGCCTGTATCGAAGCCATGCACAAGGCAGTCGAAGAGATGACATCGGCCGAAACTTTCCGCGGATACGGCCCCGAACAAGGATATGACTTCCTGATCGAAGCCATCATCAAAAACGATTATGCTCCGCGCGGCATACATCTTTCACCTACAGAGGTATTTGTCAACGACGGTGCCAAAAGCGATACGGGCAATATCGGAGATATCCTCCGGCACGATAACAGCGTAGGTGTCACAGACCCCATTTATCCGGTCTACATTGACAGTAACGTCATGTGCGGACGTGCCGGAGTATTGGACACTGAAAGCGGAAAGTGGAGCAACGTCACTTATATGCCCTGCACTGCCGAAAATCATTTTATTCCGGCCATTCCGGAGAAGCGTATCGACATTGTATACCTCTGCTACCCCAACAACCCGACCGGTACGACGCTGACAAAGGCGGAACTGAAGAAATGGGTGGATTACGCATTGGCCAACGACACCCTGATTTTGTTTGATGCAGCCTATGAAGCTTACATCCGGGAACCGGACATCCCCCACTCCATCTACGAAATAAAAGGCCAAGAAATGTGCCATCGAATTTCGCAGTTTCTCAAAAACAGCAGGCTTCACAGGAGTGCGTTGCGGATATACCGTCGTACCGAAAGAGCTGACAGCAGCCACGCTCGAAGGAGAACGCATCCCCCTGAACCGGTTGTGGAACCGCCGGCAATGCACCAAATTCAACGGTACGTCGTACATTACGCAACGTGCGGCAGAAGCGATCTACACTCCTGAGGGAAAAGAACAGATTCAGGAAACAATCAATTACTACATGACCAATGCCCGGATCATGAAAGAGGGCCTGGAATCTACCGGCCTGAAAGTGTACGGAGGGGTGAACGCACCCTATTTATGGGTAAAGACTCCAAAGGGAACAAGCTCGTGGCGCTTCTTTGACCAGATGCTATACGAAGCCAACGTAGTAGGAACTCCGGGAGTCGGATTCGGCCCCAGTGGAGAGGGATACATCCGCCTGACAGCATTTGGCGAGCGGGATGATTGTATCGAAGCGATGCGACGCATCAAGAACCGACTGTAATGACAGGCAGTCATGTCACCACAGATTACACGGATTTTCACAGATTAATAATTTATTTCATTGAAAATCAGATTAAAGCATCTGTGTTAATCCGTGTAATCTGTGGTGAATACTTGCCCCATCTTTCTTCTATTATTCGATAATCTCCGCATCCTCAATCTCTCCTTTCAGGGGAGTCTTGGGACGACGGCGGGCAAACTTGAACCAGTTGATCAGCTCGGAGACGGCATAAACCAAACTACTGACACCGATAATCATAAAGGCCGTATTACGTGCTCCGGTAGGATTAAACAGGGCTACGATACCCGCTATCAGGATCAAGACCGGTATCACATAGAAACCTCCCGGAACGGGCGTCCAACGACGTGCCATCGAAAGAGAGGCAATCTGCTGCACACCTCCCATAATCAGGATAAAGCCCAACAGAAACATCAGTACGTCGGCAAAGAACCCCGGCATCGTGACCAGCCAAAGTCCGAATAGCAGACTGCCCACTCCCTCGATGGGGAAACGGCGGGACACACCCGGTTCCGGCTTTGTTCCGAAATAGCCGATCAGCACAATAAATCCCGGAATCAGGAACAGGACGCCGATGGTTATGACAATATAGTTAATTGCCGCATCCGGCCAGAGTACCAGTACCAGACCGATGACAAGCGCACAAATAGTGCGGATAAGAGAATAATTCATTGATTTCATATCTTACATTTTTTTAACGGGCTATCCCGCATACATTCTGCGAATATACGTGTTTCTGTCTACATATAAAAAGAACAAATGAATTTTGTAATAAGTTCATAGCAAGATTGTAATATCTATTACATCATGCAAGCGTACTTTTGCAAAAAAATAAGTAAACTCTTATCCGAATGAAATCAGACGAAGCGAAACGTAAAAAGCTTTATGTAGAACGGGACATCAGTTGGATGTATTTCAATCAACGCATTTTGCTTGAAGCTGCCCGCCCGGAAGTTCCGTTACTGGAACAACTTACCTTTCTGGGCATTTACTCTAACAATTTAGACGAGTTCTTCCGCGTTCGCGTAGCTACACTGAACCGCATTGTAGAGTACGATGACAAGAACATCCGTGAAGAGCGTGACACGGCCGCACGCACCTTGAAACAGATCGGAAAGCTGCACAATCAATACTACCGGCAGTTTGAAGAAACGTTCGCTTCGATCATGGAGAAGTTAAAGCAAGAAAACATCCACGTCATCAAAGATACCGAACTGACACCGGAACAGGAACACTTCATCACTTCACTCTACCGGAACCGGCTGAATGGGTCTACCAATCCGCTCTTTCTTACTAAAACGTCCCGTCATACGGACGACCAGACCGATGAAGACATCTACCTTGCCATCCGCCTGTTGCGCAAAGACAGTGAGGGAAAAGTGAAAATGAAAGATTATGCCGTCATCGGGCTCCCCACCGCCGAGTTCGGACGCTTCATCCGCCTGCCGGATTCGGAAGGCAAAACCTATCTGATGTTTCTGGACGACGTTATCCGCTACTGCCTGCCGATGATCTTCCGGTGTCATTTTCTGCGACGTTTTTGCCCCCTTCTCCCTGCCGATGATCTTCATAGGCATGAATTATACGGACTATGAAGCTTACACTTTCAAGTTCACCAAAGACGCCGAAATGGAGATAGACAGTGATCTGCGTACAGGTGTGCTCCAAAAAATATCGAAGGGGATCAAAAGCCGGAAACGGGGCGAACCGATCCGTTTCGTCTATGACAAAGAGATGCCGAAAGATCTGCTGCGAAAACTGACCGACCGCCTCAACGTGGATAAAAACGACACCCGTGTAGCAGGCGGGCGCTATCATAACTTCAAAGACCTGATGAAGTTTCCCGACTGCGGACGGTCCGACCTGAAATATCCTGCCTGGCCTCCCGTCTTCAAACAGGAACTGAACGGGACGGAAAGTATCCTGAGACTGATCAGAAAACAGGACCGGTCGCTGCATTACCCCTATCAATCGTTCGATACCGTGATCCGTGTATTGCGCGAGGCAGCCATCAGCAAAGAAGTGAAAAGCATCAAGATGACTCTCTATCGCCTGGCCAAAGACTCGAAGGTAGTGAAAGCTCTGATCTGCGCCGCACAAAACGGAAAAAAAGTAACGGTTATCATCGAATTGCTCGCCCGTTTCGACGAAGCGTCCAACATCAGCTGGAGCAAACGCATGCAAGAGGCAGGAATCAAAGTGATATTCGGAGTGGAAGGTCTGAAAATCCACTCCAAGCTGGTACATATCGGAACACGGTTTGGCGACCTGGCCTGTATCAGCACCGGAAATTTTCATGAAGGAAACGCACGGATGTATACCGATTTCACCATCATGACAGCACATCGCTCCATTGTGAGGGAAGTAGACCGGGTATTCGACTTCATAGAGAAGCCCTACCTCCCGGTGAACTTCAAGGAACTGCTCGTGTCGCCCAACGATATGCGCAAACGGCTGACAGCCCTGATCAACCAAGAAATCAAGAACAAGCGACAGGGAAAAGAGGCATACATCCTTGCCAAAGTGAACCATATTACCGACCGGATACTGATACAGAAACTCTACGAAGCTTCGACAGCCGGTGTACAAACAGACCTGGTGGTCCGGGGCAACTGCTCCCTGGTGACCGGCATCCCGGGAGTCAGCGACAACATCCGGATCAACGGCATCATCGACCGTTATCTGGAACATCCGCGCATCTTCATCTTCGCCAACGGAGGGGAAGAAAAATACTATATAGGATCGGCCGACTGGATGCCCCGCAATCTGGACAACCGCATCGAAGTGCTTACGCCTGTATACGACAAAGTGATACAAGCAGAACTGAAACGTGTGGTCTGCTACGGACTTCGCGACACAGCCAAAGGGCGAATCGTGGACGGAAGCGGCGATAACAAGACTTGGGAAAACAGCGATGCACCTTTCCGCTCGCAGGAAGAATTATACAAATACTATAAAGAATCAGAATGAAAAAGGTAAACTATGCCGCCATCGACATTGGCTCCAATGCCGTGCGGCTACTGATAAAGAGTGTAAATGAAGAGGGTTCGCCCGAGGGTTTGTTGAGGAAAGTCCAACTGATACGCATTCCCCTCCGGCTGGGCGAGGACGCTTTCACCACCGGAGAAATATCAGAAGGGAAAGCAGAAAAACTGATCCGGCTGATGAAAGCCTACAAGCAACTGATGAAAATATTCGAAGTTTCGGATTACCGTGCCTGCGCCACATCTGCCATGCGCGATGCACGCAACGGAAAAGAAATCACGCGCAAGATAGAAAAGAAAACCGGTATCCGCGTCGAAATCATCGACGGTCAGGAAGAAGCGCATATCGTCTATGATAACCACATCGAACAGCTTTTTGCTTCGGGCCAGAATTATCTGTATGTCGATGTCGGCGGCGGCAGCACAGAAATCAATCTGATCTGTGACTCCGAACTCAAAAGTTCACGCTCCTACAACATCGGAACCGTGCGCATGCTCAGCGGCATGGTGAAAAACGAAGAAAAAGAGCAAATGCGAACCGACCTCCAGGCATTGGCTGCCGAATATGCTCCCATACAGATCATAGGATCGGGAGGCAATATCAATAAGCTTTTCCGGCTGGCGGACAAAAAGGATAAGAAACAGTCTTTTCTCCCGATTGAATCGTTGAAGGAAATCTGCGAAACCTTGAAAGCGCTATCAAAAGAAGAACGGATCAAGCAGTTCAAACTGAAACCCGACCGGGCGGATGTAATTGTTCCGGCAGCGGAAATTTTTCTGGAAGTGGCAAAACAAGTAAATGCAACGGGGATCACAGTCCCGACAATCGGACTGTCGGCCGGAAAAGGAAAATGGGACGGTCGGACGGTATCATCGACAGCCTCTATACCAAGAATATGCGCATGGAAACGGACGCTAAATAAAACGGGTCACCACAGATTACACAGATTAACACAGATTATTTATCGTGTTGATTCATGATATAAAAGAATCTATGCAAATGTGAGCTATGATTCACCACAGATTACACGGATTTTCACAGATTAATAATTTATATTCATCGGGAATTAAATAATCTGTGTTAATCTGTGTAATCTGTGGTGAAATACAAAAGCCTATAGCGAGCTTTTCAGTATTTCCTTTGCAACCGCTCCGGTGACATCTTCATTCTCGCCATATCTCACGCCACGTTCATTGAAGCGGCGTTCTATTTCGTCAATTGTTTCCATGCCGATGCCCTCTTCACTTAAGCGGGTGGTCAATCCCAGTGAACGGAAAAATTCTTCGGTGCGGCGGATAGCTTCATCGATGCGTTCGTCACGGCTTCCGGACGTAATGCCCAGCACCCTCTCTCCATATTGCAGAATCTTGTCACCTTTTGCTTTACGGAGCACACGCAACGTACCGGGGAAGACAATGACCAGTGTGTGTCCGTGAGTCAAGCCATGCAACGCAGTCAGTTCATGCCCGATCATGTGTGTAGCCCAATCCTGAGATACTCCCATGGCGATAAAGCCGTTCAGTGCCATAGTGGCCGACAGCATAAAATCGGACATCAACTGATAATCGTGCTGATTCTCACGGATCTTGGGAGCTATTTCCATCAAGGTCTGCAAAATGCCTTCCGCCCAACGGTCCATTACCCGGCTCTGTCCCGGAGTAGTCATATATTGCTCCATCACATGCACAAACGTATCGGCAATTCCACAAGCCACCTGATGGGGCGGCAAAGTAAACGTCACTTCCGGATCGAGGATAGAGAACAGAGGATAATTGGAATAGAAAGGATATTTTTCTTTGGTTTCATGGCGCGAAATCACGGCTCCGCTATTCATCTCCGATCCTGTGGCAGGCAGGGTAAGAACAGTGGCAAGAGGGACGGTGTGGGTCACCGGACGCCCGGCAAGTACCAGATCCCAGGCGTCGCCGTCATACAGCAATCCGGCGGAAATCAGCTTGGTGCCATCAATGACCGATCCTCCTCCTACTGCAAGCAGATAGTCCACCTTTTCCTCCTTTCCGAGAGCGATGGCCTTACGCAAGGTCTCGATGGAAGGGTTAGGTTCAATTCCCCAAAACTCTACTGTGAAATGATTCTTCAGTGCTTCTTTCACCTGGTCATATACACCATTCTTTTTCACACTACCACCACCGAAGGTAATCATCACCCGTTTGTCCGCCGGTATTTCTTCACTCAAGCGACCGATCATCCCGCGTCCCATGATCAGTTTTACGGGATTCTGAAAAATAAAATTATCCATAGGTTATTACTTTATATCGTCATTTGTACAGAATTCAATCTGATACAAAAATAATCGCTTCTTTCCAGAAAACAAAAAGATTCGCAAGGTATTCCATACGGAAAAAAGACTTAAGCGTTTCCCGCAAAAGACTTAAACGTTTTTTGAAAACGCTTAAACGTTTCACCGAAAAGACTTAAGTGTTTAGTATGAAAGATTCAAGTCTTTAGTTTACAGGCAGCCAGGCATTGATATCTTCGGCTACAAAAAGCCAGTAAAGCAGCAATAGGATGAATATGACAACGGCAATCGCAATTAAAACTTTTCTTTGTTTCATAATGTTGGTTTCTGTTTTTAAATAAATTATATCTGAGAAACAATATAAATAACAAAATGTTTAAAAAGAGTTTCCTTTTCAAACGATCAACAATTCTTCCTTACATCTCATGTACATATAATGTACATCTGTTAGGGCCAAAAGTCCAAGGGCCACTCTATGCGCCAATTGAAT
>OBWY01001505.1_pt1 | contig 13503 bp, 10 predicted proteins | sample 1538081 | NCBI WGS metagenome assembly OBWY01 (sample SAMEA2580089, study PRJEB22360) | human gut metagenome | biome: human gut; feature: human-associated habitat; material: faeces | place: Denmark | collected 2008/2010
AAGTCCCAACTCCACATAGCAAGTTTTTATAGCTTCTACCATATGATAAATATTATTTTCGCTACAACATAATGCATACTCTAACGTTTTATATGCAGAAAATATATTAATTTCTGTTTCCGAACACAATGTTTCTAATTCCTTATACCTATCTGATGGCTGTCCGTTTTCTAAATTTGCAACAATTTTTGAACTAATATTGTCATAATCAAAATCTTTACTAATGTAGTCTTTTTCATTCTTTTTAGAACATCTATCATCATCGGTAATAATAGAAACTTTTTTAAAACGAGTCTTCACTTGTTCTGATGAAAAAAGATTAACAAAAGGCTTAAATGCAACACTATCCACATTAACTAGCTCTACCGCATATTTCTCCAACGGTCTATCTAAAGCTTTTGCCATTTCCGGAATCAAAATTGCCTCACTAATTCCCTCTACAAATAAAATTCCCCTTGCAAAAAACATCTGAGATTTCGTAACATCCAAATATCTCTGTAAATATTTTTTATTATCCTCATTTAACTTTGCTTCTGAAAAAGGTAAACAGTATTTTTTATGTCCATATTCATATATTAAATTAATATTTTCTATATCAATTTTAGATGCTAATGTTGGAGAATGCGATGTATAAATAATCTGAATATTGCTGTCATTTCTATTTGCATCTTCTAAAAAACTATGAACTAGCTCCTGTAACTGTGGATGTAAATGGGCTTCTGGTTCTTCAATCAACAAGAGATTATGATAAATTCCACCTTTTTCAATTGCCATATCTCCAAGCACAGCAGACATAAATAATAGATTATTGTACCCCAAGCCATTTTGATACAATTCAAAAGAACTGTTGGCAAGTTCTTTAATCCTACTGCTTACTTCAGGATCAATATCCATCTGGTCTTCTAAAATAGAGATTTCAAAATATATTCCCTTAGTATCTGCCTGCATTTTTTTAATTTCTTTATGACTTTTATAGTATTCCGTAGCTTTTTCATACACAGAATCTGATTTATTTATCAATAACCACTTTGGCTTAATCCATGCACGTAATGAAGACGCAATTGAATCAAACCTAGGTTCTACTAATCCAATATCGATCTGTTGATTTAAAAATTCTTGTTCAATCTTCGCAAGATTTTTATTTATAGTAGTCTTTGTCTTTATCAATTGATCTTTTTCCAAAAGATTATTATTCGCATCTGTCAAAATCTGTACTAATTCTTTTCTAATTTCCTCTTCTGGAACCATATTTCTAAGTAGTTGTGCCAGTTTGCTGTTTTTAGAAGGTTTCATCTCGTTTTCCGAATCACGTAATGCACCAAGAAAAACTACATCTGTTGCTTCGAATGTATCTGTAGTTAAAGAATTTCCTTCTGTTCCAAATCCCCAATAAACAGACCGTACTTTTTCCATTCCACTAGGAGCAATATATTTTTCAAATTTGATATGAAAATCTCCCCCTTTTCCACTTTCACTTTGTGGATTCCAAATTTCAACTAATCTCTTTGGAACATCTTCCAGAAATACATCAAATTGGGCATAATCAGCCGTTGTTCCGTCTTCATTAATATGAAAATCTGATTTTGAAAAAAATATATCTTTTTTGTATGTTACTGTGGAATAAGCAATTCTGATTGCATCTATCACTGAAGATTTTCCAGAATTATTTTCACCAATAATTGCATTTACACCTTGGTTAAATATTAATGATACTCCTTCTTCATCAAAAACTCTAAAATTTTTAATATCTAATCTTTTTAAATACATACATTTCCTCCTCCCTTAGTTTCTTAACATATTCTAATTCTTATTCCCCATATTTAACCGGTTCTTCCGCTACCATTTGCACTTGCTCGTCTCTCTCAATTTTCCGGTAATCCACAGTCTTTTTTGAACGCATTTCTCTATAAATCACTCCCGCCAGTGCACTCATTACAGCATCGTACTTACTTTTGTCTTCGAATAGAGAACCATAGCTGTCCTGTGCTTCCATATAGCTTTCCATTGCTGCATTTCCAAAAGCCGAAGGAAAAATGCTTTCCGTAAAAATTCTTGGATCTGAAGTACGTGCAGAACTTGCCAGTTTATCATCAGCAATCAGTTTATCGTGTAATGCACCAAGCATCACCCGATCTCCATCTGTGAACTGCCCTTTATACTTCTCGTTAATCTTATCCAAGATTTCATCCAATGTGCTTTTCTGTCGGCTTCCCTGTGCCCCCTGCTTTTTAGATGGAACATACTGCCCGTCAACTTTTTCCAGTTTTATTGCACCCTCAAAAGTCTTCTGCAATTTATAGTATTCCAGTTTCAGCTTTCCATCTAAATCAATTGGTTCTTCTTTTTCTTCCGGCAAAAGTCCAATTAAATAGCTAAGGAAAAGATATTCCTTGTGCATATCAGCGTCAAACATACGAACTACTTGTGTTATATAACTATACCATCGTAATAATTTTCTTACCTGCCTTCTAAACTGATAACGTTCTTCTGGGTTTTTCAAATTATATCTGTCTGCTACCGGTTTTAATACACTTGTCATTTTTCCCATCGCAGTTGCATCCTGCTTACCAGGATGATTCCATATATCAATAAATGCCTTGATATCATTCTCATTATAAATTGCATAATCCAGAAGTTCTTTTTCTGTCTGATAAATCAAATCCACATTTACTTCCTGCTCAAGGCTTGTCTCCTGATAAAATGGCTGAAATGCTTCCAGAATATCCTCTTTTTTGTTTGCAAAATCCAACACAAATGTGTCCACCTTTCCAGGACATGTTCGATTCAAACGAGATAATGTCTGCACTGCTTTCACATTTTTCAATTTCTTGTCAACAATCATTGTATGTAACAATGGTTCATCAAAACCCGTCTGATATTTTTCCGCTACTACCAGAACGTTGAAATTATCATGAAATTCTTCCTTTGTCTGACTTTCTGATATATGGCTTCCATCTTTCCTTACGTTCAGCCCGGATTCTGTATACTCTTCATCTCCATCCTGCACCGTTCCGGAAAATGCAGCCAAAATATCCATATCTACATAATGCTGTTCTCTTATATATCTTTTGATTTCATGGAAATATCGAACTGCTGCCAGTCTCGAATCTGTGACAACCATCATTTTCCCTTTTCCACCGATTTTTTGTTTCGTAGTCTCTCTGAATGTTTCTACAATAATCTGTGATTTCTGGCTGATATTATATGGATGCAATTTTTCATATTTCTTTATAATCTTTGTTGCTCTGCTTTCTGGAAGCTCCGGATTTTCCGGTGTGTCTTTTGCAATTTTGAAGCAGGTACTGTAAGTCATATAATTCTGCAAGACATCCAGTATGAATCCTTCCTCTATCGCCTGTCTCATACTGTAAATATGAAATGGATGAAAACTTCCATCTGTCCATTGACTTCCAAACATCTCCAGCGTTGCCGGTTTCGGAGTCGCAGTAAATGCAAAAAAAGATAAATTAGGATGTTTTCCATGTGTCAGCATCTCCTGCACAAGTTTATCATTTCTGTCTATTTCATCTTCTGCTTTTCCTTCTATTTCCGCATATTCTCGCAATGCTGCTTCTGTATCAGCCAACGCCGCTTTCAGTTTCATTGCAGAACTTCCTGTCTGTGAAGAATGAGCTTCATCTACAATAATCGCAAAGTTTCTTCCGGCAACCTTATCCACTTCCTGATAAATTACCGGGAATTTCTGCAATGTGGTTACAATAATTCTTGCACCGTTATTGATGGCGTCTCTTAAATCTTTTGAGTTCTTTTTATCATCAATCGTCTCTACCGACCCTATCGTATGATCAAACCCTGAAATGGTTTCCTGTAGCTGTTCATCTAACACAGTTCGGTCTGTAACTACAACCACACTACTGAAAATAGATTTATCATTCGAATCATGTAAGGATGCCAGTCTGTACGCTGTCCAGGCAATAGAATTGGATTTTCCAGAACCTGCACTATGCTGAATCAGATAATTGTGGCCAGCACCTTCTTCTTTCACATCTGCAATTAATTTACGTACAACATCCAATTGATGATATCTTGGGAAAATCAGTCTTTTCTTTTTCGTAACCTGCTCTGATCCGTCAGACATTCGTTTCTTTTCTTTCTTCACTTGTAGATGAATAAACTTTTGAATAATATCCATCATACTGTCTTTCTGGAATACATACTCCCAGAAATATGATGTCGGATATCCGTCTGGATTCACTGGATTTCCCTTACCACCATCATTCCCAGCACCGTTCGATCCCTGGTTGAATGGAAGAAAGTATGTATTTTTTCCCTCCAACCGTGTTGTCATCCAAACTTCCAACTGATCAATACAAAAATATCCTAAGATTCTCTTATTGAACTGAAAACATATTTCTCTTGGGTCACGATCATACATCCACTGACGCTTAGCATTATCAACGTTTTGTCCTGTATACTGATTCTTTAATTCAAGGGCAAATACCGGAATCCCATTTACCGACAGAACCATATCAACAGAATTATGTGTATCACTGGAATAAAACCACTGTCTATTGCAGGTAATTTCATTCTTTTCGTATAGTGCTTCCGCTGTTTGGTTTAAACCGGATTCTGGTTTAAAATAACATACTTTGAATGGAATGCCTCTATGTTTAAATCCATGTCGCAATACAGAAATAAGTCCGTCCATATCACAAGCATTGTTGAAAGCAAGACAAAATTTGCGTTCTGGATCCACTTTATTCTGCAATAAAAAACGTTTCCACTCTTTCGGTTGCGTTCTCTGAATAAATCTCAATAGAGAATCTTTATAAACGCCAAGCTGCGGATCATACCCATCGCTATTATAAGTGTATCCACCTGCCGGTGACAGAAAAAATTCTTCAATGTCTGCCTCAAAACGTTTCTCTGTTGTAACATCTATACTCAAGGTTCTGGCACCTCCTTTTTTCCTGTGACATATTCGTAAATCAGGGATCTTTTATAACTTTTCAATTCATCAACAAATTTCTCTTTTTTTATAATCAACCGATTAATTTGCGGTATTTTTTTATTTAAATATACTGCAATTTCCTGTTGTTCTTTTCTAGGTGGAACTGGAAATAATATTGAAAAAAATCCCTGTGGGTATAATCGAAGTCTTGACGCAGTTATTCCAGTAGAATATGCTGCATATGTAGCCACTAATGGTGGAATACGTAACAAATACTCAAGATAGTCAGCATCATATGTATCTGATTTTTGTCTATATGTATTATATGAAGGACTTATTACTCCATAATATTTTGATACACCTATCGCTCCTTGCCACATCCACATTGTATTGGCAGCAATATCTCCTTCATGGCATATTTTGTAATCAACCAAAGATTCTGACATAAACATATTTACATTTTTATTTTTTCTTGGCGTCACACCTGTTATATGGGATACCGTTAACAGCTCCTCTTCTCCAGTTGTAGAACGCTCATTTATTTCTATAAACAAGTTTTTTCCTCTTTGTACTTTCCAATCTTGTGGGATTTTTCCTATCCAATTAATGTCACACTCTTTCATTAATCTCTCTGGTACAATTCCTTTAGTTACCGCTTGTGTTATTATTGATTGCTTAAATTTTTTATATTCTACTATGGAACTTTTTGTTTTTTCTATAATATGATCTATCTTTTGGCATTTCATTTCCAAATACTCTGTGATTTTTTCTTGTTCTTTATATTCCGGAAACGCAATATTGAAGTTTTGCAAATCTCCTAATTTGATAAATTGAATCACTGATCCAACTGAGCTTTGCTCTACTTCTCTTTTCAAATTATTTGACACATAATATTTCAAAAACAAAGGATATATGTTGTGAAAATCACTCAAAACATAAGTTCTCTGGTATGCATTAAATTTTCCTTTGTAATATTGAGTAAAACCTACCACTCCATTACCTGCTACCAACAATGCTTCACAATCGAATGCATACTGATTTATTTTTTTCGGAAACATAGAACATGTAAAAAAAGGATATATTCCCGTTGGTTCTTCTGCATTAGCATCCAATTTACCAGTTGTTATACTATATAATGCCTTTCCTTTTTTTACATTCCATCCTTTAGGAATTTCTCCCAACCATTCAACCCCTGAATCTTTCATCTCTCTACTCATATCAATCCTCCCCAAACAAAGCATCCAAACTGCTCTGAATATCCAGTTCCAATTCATGTAAGCGTACCGCAATTTCTTCCACTGGTTCCGGTGCCTGATATTCGTAGAAGTACCTTGTCATTGGAATTTCATAGCCCTTTTTCGTTTTCTTTTCATCTATCCATGCTTCTGGTGCATATGGTAATACTTCTCTCTTGAAATATTCCTCAACATCTTCTGACAGCGGTATATTCTCCGTATCACGCAGGGATGCGTTTGCTACCGGTTTTCCCTTCTTTAATATGATTTCACCATTTTCATCTTTCTTCGGCTGTTCTACTACAATCTTCTGATACCCAAATTCCTCTGTATTAAAAATCTTACTCTGACAGTAAATACCATCTTTCTCGCCATATACAGTCCCATTTTCAAATGCACCATATGCTTTTACAATCAGATCACGACATTTGTCAGTAATATCATTTCTTTTCGTTCCGATACTCTTTCTTCTTGCTTCAAAACAATGCGAAGCATCAATCAGCTGTACTTTTCCCGCTCTGTGTACTGTTTTATCTTTAGAACAGATCCAAATATAAGTGCTGATACCGGTATTCATAAACATATCTGTACTTAGCTGTACAATCGCATCCAACCAGTCATTTTCCAGAATATATCTTCTAATCTCTGATGGTCCGCTTCCAGCGTCTCCCGAAAATAATGGTGAGCCATTCTGAATAATCGCCATTTTTCCATTTGGAGCCAGCTTGGAAAGTCCATTTAATACAAATAGTTGCTGTCCATCCGATATTTTCGGAAGTCCAGGTGCAAATCTTCCCAATTCACCTTTTTTTGCCTCTGCCTCTACTGCTGCTTTTTCTCTTTTCCAGTCAATTCCGAAAGGCGGATTTGAAATAATATACTGAAACTGATATCCGCTAAACTGGTCTTCAGATAAGGTATCTCCAAATCTCATATTGTTCGGATCACCCCCACGAATCATCATATCTGCCTTTGCAATTGCAAATGTAGAAGGATTAAATTCCTGTCCAAAGCAGGTAACTCCAATCTCAGTGTTTAACTCCTGTATTCTTTCTTCCATACAGCTAAGCATCTGAGATGTTCCCATCGCCATATCATACACTGTTACATTTCCACCTTTGCTCAAATCTGCATCTGATAAAAGTAAATCTGTCATTAAGTAGATGATATCTCTGCTGGTAAAATGCGCTCCTGCCTCTTCGCCAAAAGATTCTGAAAATCGTTTTACCAGATCTTCAAAAATATACCCACAGTCTACTGCACTGATCTTATCTGGTCCCAGATATCCTTTTTGCGAATTAAATTCTTTTATGACAAGATACAAGGTATTACTTTCTACCATTCTGCGAATAATGTTATCAAAATCAAACTTTGCCAGTACATCCTGAACATTTGCTGAAAATCCATTCAGATAATCTCGAAAATTTGCTTCGATATTTTCCGGATCAGCCAATAAAGATTCAAATGTATATTTGCTGATATTATAGAACTGATAACCGGAAGCTTTTGTCAGAAATCCATCAATAACAGCAAAGTTTTTCACCTTTTCATATTGTTCTAATACGGCTTTATGTGTCAGCAATAAACAATCATGAAATCTTTTTACTACTGTCATTGGTAAAATTACTAATCCATATTCATGCGGTTTAAATGGACCACGGAGCATATCTGCTACATTCCAGATCATTGTCGCTTTCTCTGCTATATTAGTTCCAACTACATCAAATTTATTATTTTCGTCCATTTATTTTTCCTCCGTATAAATATGTTCTAATTCTGCTGTTGCCTTTTCCAATTTGTATTTCAATTCTTTTATTTCATTTATCTTGGCATAATATTTATCTGCAATTATCTTCTGACTTTTTAAGTCAGGCAATGGAATTGTTATTTTTTTCAGTCCCTCAACTGGAAGGTTTAACAACGTTGCTCCTACTGCCACTCTGGATAAGGATGCCTTTCCATTTTCACTTTCCAAATATGCCTCCAAAAAATAAGGATTTATCTTATTTTCATCCAGTTCAATAACATAAAGGTTACCATTTGCTAAAATCTTATTTCCTTCTTTTACGGATGCAATTGCCATTTTTACCGGAGATATATTTTTGGATATTACGAGACTTCTATTTTTAATACAATATTTTTCGTATTTGGAATCCATTTTTTTTAAATAAGGAAGCTCCTCACTAATAATACTATCCTGTAAATTTGCCAGCATCAAATACTGCATATTCGTTGGTTCATCTGATACAATTTCATCCAAAACCGATGCTTTAATCTGTGCCCCCCTTGTTATGTTCTTTATCACAGATTCAAGTGGTACACCGTTTTTTATAACCATCTCTTTTTGAAGATATCTTGGCGGATTAAGAATGTATTCATTTTTTGCCACTTCTTCAACCGAAACCAGCTTTGAGTTATCGTCATTTGTATTCAGTAATTCAATAATTTTAGAAATATTTTCATCACTAAGAACATTCTGTCTTCGTCCAACAGAGACCATCTCCGTTGCATCTATCATTCTTATATTTTTATTGTTTCTGCTTAATACCAGTAATGAACAGGCAATTCCTGTATTCAAATACAAATTGGATGGAAGTGCAATCACTGCTTCGACAAATCCTTTTTTTACGAATTTTTCACGAATTACTTTATTGACTCCTCCGTTCCAAGTTACTCCATTACTCACCGAAACAACCGCTTTTCCATTTTTGTTGAGATGATTCATGACATTTATAATAAATACCCAGTCTCCCACAGCTGCTTTCTGTACTTCCGGTATAACATTATATATTGCCTCTAATTCCTCGTTGTTTCCAATGCTCTCTTTCGCCCTTATGCCCCATGGATAATCACAGAATATTTTATCAAACATCAGATTGTCATCTATGTCCAGAACTGATTTTTGCTCAATTTTTACCCGATCAGAAATTAATTCCGTTCTGATTTCTGCCACTTCTTTGACCTCGGTTACAAGTTCCACACCATAAAACTGTGATTCTGGATTTCTTTCTATAGCATTCACTAGAAATGTTCCAATTCCACTACAGAAATCTGCTGTCTTATCATTTGAAATTTGAAGTATCTCATTTGCCAGCTTTACAACACTCTGTGGGGTTTCGCATTCTCCCATAAATTTATTTCCTTGCAATGGCCACCACAATACTACTGCTAAGAGTGTTTCTTCCGAATATGCTTCTCCGATTTCTATTGCCACATTCCATGAATTTTTAATATTTCCTTTTACGAAACTGACTCTCTCCGGTGAAAAAGTCAGTTTCATATATTCTACTAACTGGTATACATCGTTTATCTTATTTTTTAAAGATAAATACGCCACATACGATAAGCAAAAGCCTCCATATACGGATGTATTTCCGAGTTCTCTCATCCTATTTAAAATATTCCAACTAATCTCTTCAACTTTCGAGCCTTCTTTTTCTTTTAACTCTTTAACTGAAATATTCAACCCCATTCCCTCCTTTGGTTATTCACAATCAATTTCCTTGTATTCACTATAGCATTTGTTTATTTGATTGTCAATAATCAAATTTGATTTTTCATAACCATAGATACATCATAATATATTCCTTATCTGTAAAAAGTTCTAACCTCATTTCGCTGCACATACCCGTAATGTTCCAGTTTTTTAAGTGCCGACCGGATAGAATCAATTCTAGCTCTGCTCAGAGATGCCAACCCCCGCATATTGTAATTCCAGTCCTCTGGCAGACTTCACCTCAATGAAAAAGACGCAAGCCATATACGACTCACGCCTTTCTCTACTCATATTTTAAAAAACTTTATTTTTTTCTTATTTCTGTAAATAATAAAATCTGTTCTCGCATGCGCTGCAATATGATTATAGACACACGGACTGTAAACCAGATAATTTGTGGTCAAATCATCTACTGAAAGCAGTTTTTTTACATAAATAGTGCTTCGTGCCACACCCTCTTTTCTCAAATAACCGTCCTTAACCATATTCAGCAAGACAGCTCTGGCTCTACGATGTTTTACATCTAAAATCTCTACTGTTTCAGCAGTAGTAATAGAGCCCTTTTCCAATACATATTTATAAATTTGTTGTTTCTGTTTTATCCGGCACTTTAATGGCGTTATTGAGGTCATTGAGGTCAACAGTGCTGTCAACTTCGCCACCAATAAACTCCGGCTCCTGCAGTCCGGTAGCTTTTACTTTATCTATAATTCTCGGAATGCCGCTTCCCCAATGCTCGATCAGATTCATGTAAGCAAACTCATTGGATGGATAATCCTTTCCATCACGCTCAATTAAAACGCCCTAGGAGCGCAACTGCTGTCTGCCCTCAGAAACCTCTACCACAATAACAGGAAAACATCTTCTTTGTCAAAGCCAACAACCTCTCTGGTTTTATCGGCAATTCCGAAAATGATTTTTCCTCCAGTTCCATTTTCAAAGGCAACCACAGACTTCATATAAAGGTGATGAATCTTTTCCTCGTAAGTTCTGATTTCATTATCCTATGCCTACAAAGTAGTCAGCTTTTTGTTCAACTTCACACGATCGCCAGTGGAAGCACTCTGAACAGTATTCGGCACTTATCCGGCGTTTTTCTCAGCATATTCCTGTTTCAGTTCCTCTGCCAGATACGCATCACTCATGCAGTGCATATCGGAAACACCATCACGAATCAACTGATAAACCTGGGAATGATAAAAGAAATCCAATGCCGCATCCAACGAAAGTCCCTGCTGTTTGGCAAAGCACTCAATGACACGACTATATTTTTTCTGAAGCAAAATCGGATTTGCTGTCATAGTGTTTCACTCCCTTCGAAATACAACAGAGACAATGCTTTCTCTGTTCGGAAACATATTTGCAGGTTTGGCTTTTCATAACGCAGGCGATTGATAGCTTCCATCTTATCAATCAACCCATCAAAGAACATCTCCACGGCGTTTGAACTTGCCGCACCACTTCGCAGCCTGTTCATACAGGGGTGTGACATAGAAGCCACGCCCAAAGTCTACGTTAGGGCGGGAATGAACCAAATCCGGCTTTACAATCTCTAAGAAAGAACCATGATAGAGAATCATACTTCCACACCCCCTTTCTTTCATCACATCAAGGAGGTCATCAACGATATATTCCCGGCTCTGGGTATGCAGCACTTCATATTCTGGAACAATATATCCGTTCAGAATATCACTTTGTTCGGTAAATGCCTGATAAACACGTTCTGCATCCACACCCAGCTTTGCCGCTACATTTTCAATGCAAAATACAGCAAACTCCAGTTCACTGGAATTTTTGATTTTTTCAACTGTCATAATCTACAATCCCTCCTTTTCTTAATAACGCAGCAACCACATACATCACTATTCCAACAATAATTGCACCCATTGCATTATCAAATGCCTTTTGCTTCTTTTGTACGATTGGATGAACTTCATTTACAATTCTTGTATATTGGTTCCCTTTACTTTGTGAGTTTCATACAGCGCTAATTAATCTTTAAAAAGATTCTGTTTTTTAACAAATCTAATAAATTCTGTATATATTTGCTCTGTCCTATTTAAAATATTTTGCTCCGTATAATCACCATACTCTGTTGCCATTTTAATTAGCTCATTATCCTTTGTACCTTCTTTATAAATTCCTTTATCATTAAAAAATCCTTTATAATACTTCGCTTTATCTGCAAAACGATAATCAGAGGCTCTAATATTAATATTTTCCTCTAGCAGTGCCTTATTACCAAGCTTTTCGATATTATTCTTATCAGATAATGAGTTTTCGTTTTCCTGACGTTTTTTAGGATATATATGTTCTATTTCTAATTTTGTATCAAATCTCATCAATTCTTGTTCTGAATCTTGGAACATCCACCATGCTAACATTGATTTTGTAACAGGGCGGCCGTTCGTAAAAATATAATTTTTAATTCCTGCTTTGACTTCACTTTCATTCATTAAATATTCAGAAAATGAGATTTCTTCCCCATTCACAATATTAATCATTTCCGGATAAATCGGAGTTCTCAAGGCATTCACGCCAGGACGAATAAACGCATATGACCAGATAAACGCAATCGTCTTATTTAAAAATACATATAACTTTTCTTCATCAAGTTTACTATTGTCTGTCCTATTGCTCATAAAATAAACGGATAAGAAATATGACCACATACCATTTGGTGCATAATGCAAAACAAACAACTGTTTTAGTACTCTTTCAGAAAATTTATCAGATTGTGTTTCTATCAAATACCAGAAATTTGCCAATGCCTCCAAATCATCTAATGCTTTATCGTTTTTCAACAAAGCATAGCCATTTTTCTCAAAGAATTTTCTCAATGCTTCCGTAGTTGTCTTACGGTTTCCTTGCTTCGCTCTCAAATAATACATATATTTCGTAAACAGCTCGTCCATTGGAGAGCCTGATTGGGAACTAAATATTTGTTCCGATAACAGCTCTAATTCTTTCCATCTTGCTATAAACTCATCTTTTTCCCCTTTTAGCGAATAATACTTGTACAACTGAGCTTTAAAAATATCTGTATCAGAAAGTGGCTTTCCTCTATCATTTAAAGTAGAAAAAATTCTTAAAGCTGTATCCTGAGATTCTGCTTCAATAGGAAGCAAAATACAATTCTTTAATACTCTATTGGGAAGGAATGCAAAATATGATGGGTATTCATTTAAAAATTCCTGAATCTTTCCTTCAAAAAACCTATAGGTATCCGCATATTTACTTTTCATATCTTTCGTTGCTTCACCCTTTTTCAAAATAGAAATAAATTCCTCTTTATCTTCATCCGTTGATACCTCTGAATCTATTTTTAAGCGGTTTTTATCTGGATTATCAAACTCATCAACTTTCCAAATGCATGAAGCAATTATTTCTTTTGTTTTTACTGTATTTTCATCATTCATTTTAGATAATCTTGCGTAAAATGCTCTAAGCAATATCATTAGCGTTGTTAGTCTCTGCTGACCATCAATAATTTCCTGCTTACCATTTTTCTCATTTTTAAAAGTAACAATTGGTCCTAAAAAATACTCATCATTATCAGAATCAAAATTATCTTTGTTTCCATCTGGAAAAGCGAACGAAAATATGTCATCCCATAAAGTTTGGCATTCATCTTCTCCCCACGCATATGGTCTTTGATAATCTGGAATTAAAAAATCACTTTTTTTATTTGAAAATAAATCTTTAATCGTTTTTTGATCTATATTTAGCTTTGACAAATAAAAACCTCCTAACTTTACTAAATTGCCTTTATTTTAGCATATATAATACTTTCTTTCTATACAATAAATGTATCGGCTGCCATTTCTACTGCCTTTTCCCTGTCTTTTTTATTATTATGA
>OBWY01001510.1_pt1 | contig 13460 bp, 10 predicted proteins | sample 1538081 | NCBI WGS metagenome assembly OBWY01 (sample SAMEA2580089, study PRJEB22360) | human gut metagenome | biome: human gut; feature: human-associated habitat; material: faeces | place: Denmark | collected 2008/2010
GAACTGGACGGCGGACGCCGCCAGCGCATTGGGATTGCCAGGGCCCTGTCCTTAAATCCAAAGTTCATTGTCTGCGATGAGCCGGTATCGGCTCTGGATGTTTCCATCCAGGCACAGATACTGAACCTGTTAATGGATTTGCAGGAGCAGAGAGGCCTTACATATATGTTCATCACCCATAACCTGTCTGTGGTAAAGCACATTTCCAATGAAATCATGGTCATGTATCTGGGCCAGTGTATTGAAAAGGCTTCCAGCAGGGAACTATTTAAGAATCCGCTCCATCCTTATACCCAGGCGCTTTTGGATTCCATACCGGTACCCAGGCTTCAGGGAAGGAACAGGAAAAGACAGAGCATAAAGGGAGAAATCGTGAGTCCCATTGACCCGGCTCCGGGCTGCCGTTTTGCGCCGAGATGTCCAAGGGCAACGGAAAAATGTATGGGCCATGATATTCCTTTGAAAAATGTTTCAGAGAACCACCAAGTTGCATGTGTATTATTTAACTAAATTAAGGGAGGTAAACAGATGAAGAAGAAATTAATCAGCATGCTTTTAGTGTGCGCAATGGCAGCCGGTGGCCTGGCTGGGGGCGGGGGGAGTTTAGGGGGCAGCTCAGGGGGAGGCGCTGGTGCAGGAACCGAGAAGGCGGCGGATGCAGGAAACCCGGAAGGAGGAAAGGATACCATCAAGATTGCTGTCTATTCCGACTTTGCGGGCTTTGACCCATATAACAGCGGCATGGACCTGGATAAGGTGGTGTACAGCAATATATTCGACTGTCTGCTGCGCTATTATGACGGCAAATATGAAAATGTATTGTGCAAGGATTACAGCATCAGCGAGGACGGCACAGAGTATACCTTCAACCTGAAGGAAGGCGTTAAGTTCCACAATGGGGAGACCCTGACTGCGGGCGACGTGGTATTTTCCATGATGCGCGCCAAGGAATCCAGTGAGATGTCTAATTTCACAAAGAATATCGTCAAGGCGGAAGCCGTGGATGACCTGACGGTAAAAATCGTTCTGGACCAGCCATATGTACCGTTCCTGACAGCAGTGGCCTCCACGGTCTGTATCATGAATGAGAAGGCGGTAAATGAGGCCGGCGACAACATCAGGCAGATGCCTGTCGGTACAGGACCATATAAATTTAAACAGTGGGATTCCGGCTCCCAGGTTGTCCTGGAACGCTTTGATGATTACCATGATGCCCTGCCTCAGATCAGAGAGGCCAACTATGTGGTGCTGACTAATCCGGAGACAGCGCTTACAGCTCTTCAGACAGGTGAGATTGACATGACGTACACCATCCCGCCAATCGCGGTGCAGGAGCTTAAGGACAGCCAGGATCTGGTGCTGGATTTGAATCCTACCATGGGTAGCGGATACATAGTCATGAACCTGGAAGCGCCCTTCTTAAGCGACCCGAATTTCCGTATGGCCCTGGCTTATGCCACCAACCGGGAACATATTGTGGAAGTGGGTATGGACGGCGTTGCCAAGGTATCCAGCCTGTTATGGGATGAGAGGACCGCTGGGTATTCCGGCAAGTACACAACACCTGAGTTTAATCTGGATAAGGCGAAAGAGTATCTGGCAAAGACTGACTATAATGGAGAGGAAATCCCCTTCGTGGTCGGCTATGAGAACTATAAGAAAATTGGCGTTGTCTACCAGGAAGAGTTAAAACAGATTGGTGTGAATATTTCCGTGGAACAGCTGGAGGCCAATACATGGGTTTCCGATATGAAGTCCGGTAATTTTGCCATGTCCACCATCGTACAGACTATGGACCCTGATGTGGATTTCTGGAGTACGGTGTTCATGTCCAGCGCTATCGGCGGATATAATTTCTCCAGGCTTAATGAGGCGGATGTTGACAAGGCTTTTCAGGACGGTTCCGTATGTCAGGACCCGGAACAGAGAAAGGACATTTACTCTGTTATAGAGAAGAAGCTGTATGAAGATACAATCATAATCCCCATTTATGACCGTGTGGTTACATGCGCATACAATAAGGGAGTCACGGTAGACAGATCCTATGATTCCGGTTTCTCAACCCTTCGGGATATGCACTGGGATTAAGGCCGGCACGTTTTAAGCCGGATGTCTGAACTACCGATATCTGAAAGGAAGCATATCTATGATTAAATATGTTTTGAAAAGGTTGCTGCTGATGATTCCGGTATTGCTGGGCGTGTCGTTCATCGTATATGGTATCATGTCATTTACACCGGGTGACCCTGCCTCTGCCATCCTGGGAACATCGGCAACAAAAGAACAGATTGATAAGCTGAATGAAGAATTGGGGATGAACGACCCGTTTGTGGTGAGGTATGTGCACTATCTGGAGGATGCCCTTCACGGGGACTTCGGAACCTCCTACAGAACCCGTCAGCCTGTATTTGATGAAATCTTTTCCCGTTTTGGCGTGACATTCCGCATAGGTGTGCTTTCTATCTGCCTGGCAGTGATGATAGGTGTTCCCATCGGCGTCATATCGGCGGTGCGGCAATATTCGGGCCTGGATTTTGTCAGTACCATATTGGCCATGTTTTTTGCCGCAGTGCCCCAGTTCTGGCTGGCAATGATGTTTGTTATGCTGTTTTCGCTGAAGCTGGGCCTTCTGCCATCCACCTTTACAGGAGTGGTCACCATGAAGCATTTTATCATGCCTGTGGTGACCCTGGCCATGGCCACGGCAGCCAGCATACTCAGGCTGACCCGTTCCAACATGCTGGAGACCATCCGCCAGGACTATGTAAGGACAGGACGGGCAAAGGGAGCGTCTGAACATACTGTTATTTACAAGCATGCACTGAGAAATGCGCTGCTGCCGGTTATCACGGTCATTGGAAATGAATTCGGCTACCTGTTGGGAGGCACCGTACTGGTGGAATCCATTTTCGGAATACCGGGACTGGGCTCCCTGACCATCACGTCCATCCGCTCCAAGGACATTCCCCAGACAACTGCCTGTATCCTGTTTCTGGCAGCCCTCAATGTGGTGATTATACTGATTGTGGACATTTTATACGCATACATTGACCCAAGAATCAAAGCCAAATATGTAGGAGGTGTTAGACGTGCCAAACGACAACCTGCAACCTGATACAGTTAAGAAAGACAGGAAGAAACAGAGCCGTGCGGCTGAGATATGGAAACGCTTCCGAAGGAGCAAGCTGGCTATGGTTGGCTTTGTCATCATCGTAACCGTGGTCCTTCTGGCGGCCTTTGCATCGGTTATCTGCGACTATGAGGCGGATGCCATTACCCAGAATTATGATGCCAGATTTCTGGGGCCCTCCCTGCACCATTTGTTTGGAACAGACGATTATGGCCGCGACATTTTTGCCCGTGTGCTCTTCGGGGCCAGGGTGTCCCTGACCGTGGGTATTGTATCCACGGCAGTGGCCTGTCTGATTGCCTGTCTGCTGGGGTCCATCGTGGCTTATTACGGGGGCAAGGTGGATACGGTGCTGATGCGCATACTGGACGTATTTATGGGGATTCCAACACTGCTTCTGGCTATTGCCATAGCGGCGTCCCTGGGAGCCGGTATACGCAACCTGATTCTGGCGCTCATTATTTCCCAGGTACCCGGCTTTACCAGGGTGGTCCGGTCCGCGGTATTTAATATTGTGGATATGGAGTACATAGAGGCTGCCAAGGCTTACGGCTGTTCCCCTGTATTCATCATAGTAAGACACATATTACCCAATGCAGTGGGAACAATTATAGTGCAGGCCACCATGGCTGTGGCGGCGCAGATTCTGAATACGGCAGCCCTCAGCTATCTTGGCCTGGGCCAGCAGCCGCCGGCTCCGGAGCTGGGCTCCATGCTTTCCGACGCAAAGGAGTATATGCGCTACTCTGTATGGGGCGTACTGTTTCCGGGGCTGACCATTGCAACCATTGCCTTATCCCTGAATCTGGTGGGGGACGGCCTGAGGGATGCCCTGGACCCAAGACTGAAAAATTAGTACTGTGTTTAATGAATTTGCGCAATACAGCACCGGAGCCTGCAGGAACAGGCTCTGATGAAAGGGGAGAATTCCCTCCTTGCAGCCGGCCGGTATGGGCGGCCCGGGAGGGGGCTCCCTACGGTTATTTTAGCGGAGTATTTTCCCCGCAAAAAGGAGGATAAACGATTTGAAATATAATTTTGATGAACCCGTGGACCGCAGCCGTAATTTTTCTGCAAAGTATGATGAATGCGCCAGAAAATTCGGCAGGGAGGGCCTGATTCCCATGTGGATTGCAGATATGGATTTGAAAACTGCCCAACCCATCATGGACGCCATGGAGGAGAGAAACAAACAGGGGATATTTGGCTACACCACGCGGCCTGCTTCCTACTATGAAGCTGTGTGCCGGTGGCAGAAGGACCGCAACGGTTATGACTTTGACAAAAGCCTGGCAGCGTTTGCCCTGGGCGTCATTCCGGCTATCTGCACCATTGTGCGCGAGTTTACGGAGCCGGGCCAGGAGGTGATGTATTTTACTCCGGTCTACTCTGAATTCCATGATTCCGTTGTCAACAGCGGCAGGACTCCGCTGACTGTTTCACTTAAGGAGCAGGACGGGTATTATGAAATTGATTATGAGGCTTTTGAGGAGGCCGCAAAGCGCAGGCCCGGCCTTTTAATCATGTGCAATCCGCACAACCCGGTGGGGCGCTCCTGGACAAGGGAGGAGCTGGAAAAGGTAGGGGACATATGCGTCCGATACCAGATACCCATTATTTCCGATGAGATTCATTCCGACCTGATGCTGTATGGACACCGCCATACTGTTATGGCAGGGGAGTCAATATTTCCGGAGAAATTGCTGATATTACCATCACCTGCACCTCGGCTACCAAGACATTTAACCTGGCAGGACTTCAGGCAGCCACCCTGTTCTTCCCAAATCATGAGATGAAGGATAGATATGAGAAATTCTGGTTCGGCATGGATGTACACCGCAATAATTGTTTTAGTCTGGTGGCTGTGGAAACCGCATTCCGGGAAGGCGGGGAATGGCTGGAGCAGCTTCTGGATTACCTGGAGGGGAATATTGACTATACATGGGATTACCTGAAGAAAAATATACCGGAAATTCATTTTCTTAAGCCGGAGAGCACGTATCTGCTGTGGCTGGACTGCCGGGAGCTGGGGCTTTCAGGGGATGAGCTTCAGACATTTATGGTGCAGGAGGCAGGACTGGCCTTAAACGACGGACGGGGATTCGGACCGGAGGGCGGCGGCTACATGCGCATGAACATTGCGTGTCCGAGGGCGACCATTGAAAGGGCATTGGGACAGTTAAAGGCAGCCGTGGACAGGAAGATGGGACGGTAAATTTGCCGGACCATGAACTGGCAGATGTGCAGGGCAGCACATGCAGTTAGGAGCGCAGAAAAATGAAATATGAGAAGGTAGTCATAAAACCAAAGGAGCGCCGGATTAAGTCAATGCTCCGGGAAAGGGGCCTGGATGGCGCTATCGTGTCATCGCCGGAAAATTTCCACTATGTGACAGGGTTTGCAGGACACCAGCACACGGTTTCAAGACAGCCTGGTTTTGCTCTGGCAGTCATGTCCTCGGATGACAAGACTGCCACCCAGCTTACCACCATGGACTATGAGGAACTCACGTTTGAAAAGCGGGTGAGGGAACAGAAGGAAAGACTGGGAGAGGAGGCTTCGGAGTTTGTGGTTTGTCCCTATGATACCTGGGGGGGAGTAAAGACCTGGGACGAAATCACAGGGGCTGCCAAAACAGTCGATAAACAATCCATGGAATCCTCCTTTGACATGCTGAAGAAAATGATACGGGACATGGACCTGGCCCATAAGAAGCTGGGAGTGGAGCTTGCGTATCTGAATGTACCCTATTTCCGGCAGCTTCAGGAGACGTTTCCGGAAGCCGAATTTGTGGATATATCGTCCATGTTTGTACTGGCCAGAAGCGTGAAAGCGGAGGATGAGATACAGATGTTCCGCACCCTGTGCCGGATTGCGGATGAAGGCTTTTACCAGGTGAGCCGGATGGTGCGGCCGGGGGTGAGAGAAAGAGAGATGGCGGACTGTTTCAGACAGTCAGTCATTGCAACGGGTTTCTGTGTACCCAGCTCATGGTCTATGTTTTCCACAGGCCCTTCGGGAGCCAGGCTCACGCTCCCGGAGGACGGAATCATAGAGAGCACCCATGTGGTCAAATATGATGCCGGGGTCAATGCGGAGTTTGATTTTTATACCACGGATACTTCCCGGGCATGGGTTATGAAGGATGCCGCCCCGGAGCTGTTCCGGCTGAAGGACCGCCTGTATGAGGGCCAGAGAAGGATGATTGCAGCCGCAAGGCCGGGGCTTCCTGTCTGCGAATTGTTCCGGACTGCCTATGAATATGTAAAAGAGCAGTATCCCTGTTACAGAAGAGGCGGCCACAGCATCAGCCTGGGTCCTGCCACGGCAGAGGAGCCGTATATCAATGCTTCCGCAGAACGGCTTTTGGAACCAGGCATGGTCCTGGCTATGGAGGTGCCCTGCTATATACGGGGAGTCAATGGATTTAATATTGAGGATATGGTGCTGATAACGGAGGACGGCAGTGAGGTGCTGACACCAAAGACCCCTCATTATCTGTAGGGAACCAGTCACTTTAAGACTATTTAAAATAAAAGGCCGGGCAGCCAGTCACAGGCGCCCGGCCTTTTGACGTCCTGGCTGTTCCGTGTTACAATGACATAAAAAAGCATGGGGGATACCATATGAAATACCATTGGAATAATCACAGCAAGGATGACCCGGATGCCGGTGTATCCGCCGGGCAGTCCCATCCGGTTGAAATCCTTACCATGGAAGAGTTTCGGACCGCCTGCCCGGATATTTACCGGAGAATATTTTCCGGCAGCGGTCTGAACCATATACGGTTCTGCAAGGCAGATGTGTTTAGAGCAGCGGTGGCAGGCACTTTTGCCATTCCTTCCAAGGAGGACCCGTCAAAGGAAAAGCAGGTATTCGGCTATTGCCTTACCGGGGAAAAGCTGATCTTTATGGATGACAGCGGTTATGTAAGGGGGCTTCTGGATGAGATGCAGGATTACCAGATGACAGATGTAACATCTCCTTCCCTGCAGCTTTTTGATGTGATGGAATATCTGCTGAAGGAGGATGTGATTTTTCTCCAGCAGTACGAGGACAGCCTGACACGTCTGGAGGAAGGACTGCTTAAGAGGGAGTCAGAGGAATTTGACGTAAGAATCCTGGCAGCCAGGAAGGATTTGTCCGCATTGAGCGTTTACTATGAACAGCTCTCCGACATGGGGGAAACCCTGCAGCAGGATGCGGCCGAGAGAGGGAATGAAAGGGACAGCCTGCTGTTTGGCCTGTTTTCCGATAAGGCAGGGCGCCTTTATTCCACGGTGCAGATGATGAAGGAGTATTCCATGCAGCTGCGCGAAATGCACCAGACCCAGGTAGACATACGCCAGAATGAAATTATGAAATTCCTCACCATTGTGACCACTGTATTCATGCCCCTTTCCCTGATCGCGGGATGGTACGGCATGAATTTTATCAATATGCCGGAGCTGGGCTTTCCCTATGGCTACGCAGTGATCTGCATTCTCTGCCTGCTGATTGTGGCAGTGGAAATATGGTTCTTTAAGAGGAAAAAGTGGTTTTAGGACAGGGGATTTTGGAGCGGGGAATAAGCCAGGAGGAAAATGCATGAACCGGATTCACATGGAGCTGGTACAAACCATATATGATTACGGGGAATACTACTGGATGATTGACGGCAGACCCATTGTCAGATATCTGAATGAGGCGGTAAGTGCAGGGGCATGTCCCAGGCTGGAAGTATTCGGCTCCCTGGAAGGACTGCTGCCCGCATGGACAGGTGAGCTGGTGTGGAAGGCTGAGAACCGTTTTATCTGGGAGATGGTGGATTCGGTGGAGGACTTGAATGTGCCTGTACTTGTGTGCGAGGATGACTGCGATTTGAGCTGCATTGTCATAATGGCGAAAATCAGGAAGGAACCGGATACTGTATACTGGGACAGTCTGGGGGTGCTGAATTTGGAAAACCAGGATTTCCGGATGGAGAAGCAGTCTGGTATCCTGTGCCTGGAAGCATATTCGGACCAGGACTGGGAGGAATATGGGGACAACATAGCATGTGAGCAATTTGACAGTCCTGAATACAGGAAATGGGTGTCGGAACATTGGGATGAAGAACTGATTCGCAGGAGGCGAAACTATACGAAGCCCTATATGCAGGGGGAGGAGAATATCACCTGGATATGCTCTCCCTTGTGGCAGTTTGAACGGAAGGAATACGAACGCATGGTGGAGTATTACCGGAAGGTATATGAGGACAGGATGGGAAGGGATTGAGCCTTGGAGCAGAACGGTTCTGTTTGGGGGTTGGGGGTTGGCATGTGTTTTTTTGCGGTTTTTATGTTGTGCGGCGTATGGGGGTGATTAAAAATCTGTTAAATTCCCGTATATTAAAAATCCGCTAAGATTCCGTGTATACCGTTGACAACCCGCCGCCCATCCCGTATAATGCTGCATAATACAGAGGTATCGGCATTCACACAATGATTTCAATATAACTTTAACATAACTATGTAAAGACAACTATTTTAGTGATTGGCAAGAGGAGCTTGGAATAAGGATGGACGACGCTGACAGCGACGGAAGCCAGGATTGTGATTATAACAATATAGGATTATGCACCGGCAGATTCAAGGCATAACCTGCATCTTTCATAAGAATGCGGGCTATGTCTTTTTGCGTTGCCGTACCGTTCATTTTATCCGGCTCATGGCTTAAAAACAGTAATGACGCAAAGCGGAGGGACACACATGTATTACGGAAAAGATGGATACTGGAAGAAAGTACAGGAATACCTGCCGGAAGAAAACCGGCTGACCGGGGTTTGGCGGCCGGATGAGTATTTTGTGGGAATAGGCAGGTTTGGCATACATATAGACCACTACAGGGTAAAGGAACCAAAAGCTCGGGTTATATTGTTTCACGGTGTGGGGGGAAACGGAAGGCTTCTGTCTTTGATAGCAGTACCCCTCATGAAGCAGGGTTACGAGGTAATCTGTCCGGACCTTCCCCTCTATGGAATGACCGAGTATTACGGAAAGGTGGTATACCAGGATTGGGTGGACTGCGCGGCCGAGATAGTCATGTACTATCAGGCCAGGGAGATAAGGCCCACCTTTCTGTTCGGCCTCAGCGCAGGGGGAATCCTGGCATATCAGACTGCATCCGGACTGCCTGAGATTCAGGGAGTGATAGCAACCTGCCTTCTGGACCAGAGAGAGCCGTTGGTCCGGAAAAGCGTTGTGAGTTCCGGGTGGATGGCAGAACACGGCCTCAGGCTCATATCAAAGGCATCCGCATGGCTGGGCTTTATAAAAGTGCCTATAAAGTGGGTGGGGAATATGAAGGCAATCGTAAACAATGAGGAACTGGCTGAGGTGCTGATGAGAGACAGGCGTTCTTCCGGGGCAAAGGTGCCGGTGGCATTTCTGCACACGCTTTTAAATCCTCATATCCACCCGGAGCCGGAGCGCTTTAGCAGGTGTCCCGTGCTTCTGGTGCTCCCGGAAAATGACAGATGGACAGATGCCAGTCTCAGCAGAATATTCTATGACAGACTGAATTGCAGCAAGGATATGAAGCTGTTAAAGGGGGCGGGCCATTTTCCAATAGAAAAGGAAGGGCTGATGCATCTGGAACAGTACTGTATGGAGTTTCTGGAAGAATGTCTGGCGCAGCGCCTTGTAAGCAACTGCCAATAGGGGAAGCTGGCTGGATTGCCATGTGGTAAATCATATCAAAAGATGGTATGATAATACTCATTGAAACAGGCTGTATGATTGTATGGGAGAATGCGCGCATGGAAGAACGGATATTGCAAATCATAAAAGGTGAGGACAGTAAGAATCCCCTGACAGATGAGGAGATAGCATCCCGACTGCAGGTATTCAGGGAGGATGTGACCACGGTGCGCCGGGAGCACCATATACCTGATTCCAGGAAGCGGAGGAAGCCGGTCATATTTGAGGACATGAAGCGGATTCTGACAGAACATCCGGACGTGTCGGACCGCGGGCTTACCAGGATGCTGGAGGAAGCCGGCTACAGGATAGGAAAATATGCCGCAGGCAGGCTGCGGGAGGAACTGTTGGAGATATGGACTCCTTTTGGCGACTGCCAGGAGAAGGAGGGAGCCGGTCTGGCACCGGATTTAGCGAAACATACGGAATATGCAAAACATACGGAATATGCGAAACATACGGAATATGAAGAACCTGCGGAATCCGGGGCGGAGGATGAAAGGGCTAATGCGTTCAGCGCTTTTGTAGGGTTTGACGGTAGCATGAAGACTCAGATTACCCGTGCCCAGGCTGCCGTGCTGTATCCGCCCAGAGGGCTGCACTGCCTTATATACGGACCTTCTGGCGTGGGGAAAAGCTTTCTGGCGGAGCTCATGCATGAGTATGCCTGCGGTACTGAAAATTTTGGTAAGGACGCTCCCTACTTTGAGTTTAACTGTGCGGATTATGCGGATAATCCCCAGCTTCTGCTGGCCCAGCTCTTCGGATACAGCAAGGGGGCATTTACCGGCGCTTCTGACAACAAAAAGGGGGTAGTGGAGCTGTGCAATGGGGGAATTCTGTTCCTGGATGAGGTGCACAGGCTGCCCCCGGAGGGCCAGGAGATCCTTTTTTATCTGATGGATAAGGGGAGGTTCAGACGTCTGGGGGAAGTGGATACCCAGCGGGAAAGCCATGTGATGGTCATTGCCGCAACCACGGAAAATCCCCAGAGCTCCCTGCTTCTGACCTTCAGGCGCAGGATTCCCATGGTGATAGAAATTCCCTCCTTAAAGGACCGGCCGGCGGGAGAGAAGCTGCAGTTTATCCTGCGGTTTTTCCAGTGGGAATCCAGACGTCTGGGGAAACAGATAAAAATAAGGCAGCAGGCGCTCTGGTGTCTGTTGGGCGGGGACTGCCCGGGCAATGTGGGACAGCTTAAATCGGATATACAGGTGTGCTGTGCCAAAGCGTTTCTGGAAGGACGGGCCAGAAAGGACGGACGTATCACCGTATCATTCGCCAGCCTGACGGAGAACCTGAGGAAGGGTTATGTGCCTGACCGGATTACCAAAGATATAAAGGAACTGTGCCCTGACGACTGTTATGTGTTTCCCGATGATACCGGGGAATCAGCAGGAAGATCAGGAACGGAAACCTTTTTGGAGGGCTTTAACATATATGAATCCCTGGAGGAAAAGTACGACCAGCTGCTGAGGGACGGCCTTAGGGAACAGGACATCGAAGTCCAGCTCACCGACGAGATAGAGTCAAGGTTCCAGCGCCATATCCATGAATTCCAGAAGTCGGGTATACGGGAGGACGAGATTGCCGCTATTGTGGGGGACGACATTCTGCGCATGACGAGGGATATCTGTGATCTGGCCAGGAAACGGCTTCCCGGGCTGGAGGAACAGGTGGTGTTTCCTCTGGCCATTCATCTGAACATGGCCATGGAGCGGATGCGCAGTCACGGGCGTATGGTGTACCCAGGCATGGAGAATATTCGCCAGCAGTCTTACGAGGATTATGAAGCTGCCTGCTATGCTGTGGATGAAATACAGAAAAAGTATTATCTGACCCTGCCGGAAGAGGAAAAGGCATTCCTGGCCATGTACTTCAGGAAATTCAGGAAAAAGGACATGGCCCAGGAGGGGAGAATTGGGGTGCTGGTGGTATCCCATGGCCCGGTGGCCAGCGGAATGGCCCAGGTTGCCAATGCCATCATGGGAACGGAACACGCTGTTGGAGTGGATATGAACCTGTGGGATACGCCGGCTCAGATGGCGGAAAAGACAGTGGATATGGCCAGGCGCGTCAACCAGGGAAAAGGCTGCATCGTGCTGGCTGACATGGGCTCACTCCTGAATGTGGGACAGAAAATTCGGGAGGAGACAGGCATGCAGGTCAGAGTGCTGCCCCGTACAGACACCATGATGGTGGTGGAAGCAGTGCGAAAGACCATGTGGACGGATGAATCCCTGAACGAGATTGCGGATGAACTGGACAAGATTAAACTTACCGGAACCAGGGAACAGAGCGAGTCCAGGAAAAAAGCGATTTTGTGCCTGTGCATTACAGGACAGGGAGCTGCCGTAAAATTAAAGGAACATTTGACGGAACGCCTGAAGAGCAACCTGGCCGGGACCGTTGTAGTGACCAGGGGGTACATTGAGGATTCCAGCATTGATCGCATCATTGCCAATACGGAAAAGGAGTATGAGATACTGGCTATTGTGGGCACCATCAATCCGGATTCAGGCACTTATCCGTTTATATCTGTAAGCCGGGTTTACAGCCCGGAGGGCATCAGGCAGCTTCGCGGCATATTAAAGCGGAGTGCCATGTTCGAAGAAAACCAGCTGTCGGAGGTTATCTCTCTGGGCCATATCTATATAAGGACAGAGGCGGAGTTTAAGGACCAGATTATAGATGAGGCAGTGGGACATATGGCAGAGGAAGGATTGGTCCGGCAGGAATTCCTTCTCAGCGTCTATAAGCGGGAGGGAATGATGACCACCCGGCTCAGCCAGGGGATCGCCATTCCTCATGGCGACCCTGGATTGGTTACAAAACCAGTCATTTCTGTTACAAAATTAGACAAACCCGTTTTATGGGATGGAGTCAACACCGTGGATGTTATTTTTGTGCTGGCCATTCAGGAGGATTCCAGAAAATATTTTGAACAGCTGTATCAGATTATTTCTGATGAATCCATGGTTTCTGCCATCCGCGCCAGCCGGACACGGGAAGAGATCCGTAATCTTTTGTGTAAAAATACAAAATCAGTCAATTAGTTGGCATCATTCTTGCTTTATATATTGTCAGAAAGGAGCGAGAATGATGAATATAGAAAAATTTCCGAAAGTGACAGTAATCTTAAGAGGCTATACCTATTCACAGACCCGCACGGTTGTCAAGAACCTGGTGGGGACCTGCTTAGGCTCCGTTGAAATTACCATGAATACTCCGGGAGCCCTGGAATCCATACGGAAAATCAGCCAGGAATTTGGAGCACAAATCATGGTGGGAGCCGGCACGGTCCTTACTTATGAAGAAGCCGTGGAGGCCATTGAGGCAGGTGCAGCCTTTTTGTTGTCTCCCACGGTATTTGAAAAGCGCATATTGGACCTGTGCCGGGAGCGCGGCGTGGTGTCTGTACCGGGGGCTTTTTCACCTTCGGAAATCAGACAGAGTTTTCTGGACGGGGCGGATATTGTGAAGATATTCCCTGCCGGCAGGCTGGGGAGCAGATATGTGTCAGATATCCAGGCGCCTCTGGGGAAAATGCCGCTGATGGTCGTGGGGGGCATCGGCACCTCAAATGTACAGGAGTACTTTGCGGCAGGGGC
>OBWY01001519.1_pt1 | contig 13364 bp, 12 predicted proteins | sample 1538081 | NCBI WGS metagenome assembly OBWY01 (sample SAMEA2580089, study PRJEB22360) | human gut metagenome | biome: human gut; feature: human-associated habitat; material: faeces | place: Denmark | collected 2008/2010
GCACTTTTATTTTTTCTGAAACTACTCGAAAAGATAGTATTTTCATAGAGCCTCTCAACTTTACTTTTCGGTTTTCTTACTATTACAAGCGAGGTCGATAATCAGTGAGAATATCGGCTCAGTAGGAAATCTAAGGGAATTGCCCTTTTGCACAAAAAAAAATGCCAAACCATAAAGTGAAAAGCCCGCCCTTCTCCCCCTGCGTTTTGCCATGTAAAATATAGGCAAAGTGGCACGTAGTGACAGAGGGAGTAATACTACAAAAATACTATATGCCATCTTTCCAACCCCCTCGCCTTAGAAACTATCGTTTCTTCGGTGTCTCCTATATGGCTAACATAGTACCCCGTAATGCTACGGGACACGGCAGGGGAGGGGAGATTGCAGCCCAATCCGTTCCCCTTGCTGCGTTTTTTCAACCCCTCCGTCCTTCGGACACCTCCCCTATATTTTGCTGTGCAAAACACAGAGGAGGAGTACACTTTGTATAGAAATTTAAACAAGAATCAACTTTTCACCGAAAAGTCCGAATTGTGTTTGTCAACAAAAGACTCATCGCTAAAATCCATATCTACCCCACGGATTTTCGGCTGAACCGTAAAAGGCGGTTCAGTAGATACTGTCGGAATCTAAGGATCGTTCATCGAAAACAAAAGGAGGAATACGTAGAAAACGCTATTCCTCCCTGTTATAAAGAGTACAATTGATTTTACAAAATGAGCATGGCGTCACCGTAAGCCCCGAAACGATAACCTTCTTTCAATGCCGATTCGTATGCCTCCAAAACGATGTCATAACCACCGAACGCAGCTACCATCATAAGCATAGTGGAAAGGGGCATGTGAAAGTTCGTCACTAAATTGGTTGCCACCGTAAAATCGTAAGGAGGGAAAATAAACTTATTAGTCCAACCGTCATACGTTTTCATGTGTCCCCCCGTACTTACTGCACTTTCTATCCCTCGCATCACCGATGTACCCACGGCACACACTTTACGACCTTCGTCCTTAGCATGGTTCACGAGTTCCACCAATTCGGGAGTCACTCTCATCTGCTCGGAATCCATCTTGTGTTTCGTGAGATCCTCGACATCGATTTCACGAAAATTACCCAAGCCAGAATGAAGGGTGAGGAACCCGTAATCGATTCCTTTAATTTCCATTCGTTTCAACAGCTCACGGCTGAAATGCAGACCGGCGGCCGGAGTGACAACAGCTCCTTCGTTACGAGCAAAAATATTCTGATACCGATCGGCATCCATCTCTTCTACCGGACGGGCGATATAGGAGGGCAACGGCATTTCTCCCAGCTTGTAAAGAGCCTCCTTAAACTCATCGTGGGAACCGTCGTAAAGGAATCGTAACGTGCGCCCTCGCGAAGTCGTATTGTCGATTACTTCGGCCACCATAGAATCGTCGTCGCCGAAATAGAGTTTATTTCCGATACGAATCTTACGAGCCGGCTCTACCAAAACGTCCCACAACCGATTCTCTTCGTTCAATTCCCGTAACAGAAAAACCTCTATCTTAGCTCCTGTTTTTTCCTTATTGCCGTAAAGACGAGCCGGAAAAACTTTGGTGTCGTTAAACACGAACACGTCTTTCTCGTCGAAATACTCGATAATTTCCTTAAAAATGCGATGTTCTATTTTCCCCGTCTTCCGGTCGATTACCATCAACCGGGATTCATCACGGTTTTTAGCCGGATATTGAGCGATTTGCTCTTCGGGTAGTTTAAATTTAAATTGGGACAGTTTCATATCTTTAATTATTATTCTTTTTTCTCTTCTTCCAAAACGGGTTCCACGTCTATATGGTCTATCATGTCGGCGACCTGTTCGACCGAAAGGCAATCGGCAAGAGTCACGTCGCCCACTCGTGTACGGATCAATCCCACAAGGTGGGCTCCACTACCGAGCGCCTCTCCGATGTCACGAGCCAAAGCCCGAATATAAGTTCCCTTGCTGCACACGACCCTGATTTTGATTTCGGGCAATTCGCAAGAAAGCAGCTCTATTTCGTCAATAACCAATTCTTTGGGCTTCAAATCGACCGCCTGCCCTTTACGGGCCATATCGTACGCTCGGCGGCCATCGACTTTACAAGCCGAATAAGAGGGCGGTATCTGCATAATCGAACCGACAAATCGAGGTAAAGTTCGCTCTACACTTTCACGGGTGATATGTTCATGGGGATAAACGCCATCTATCTCTGTTTCCAAATCGAACGACGGTGTCGTCGCTCCCAGACGCAAAGTCGCTATATACTCTTTGGTCTGATATTGAAATTCTTCTATCCGTTTCGTCGCCCGTCCCGTGCATATAATCATCACGCCCGTAGCCAACGGATCGAGAGTTCCCGCATGCCCCACCTTCAATTTTTTTTGTTTGATACGGCGGAGTATACGCAACCGTATGCGCTTGACCACATCGAACGAAGTCCAATGAAGCGGTTTGTCGATATATATGATTTCGCCTTCGTTAAAGTCCATATCGGCGATATTAGTGAACAAGCGAATAAATTATAGCACAAGCTCCCATCGCCACACAATAGATAGCAAAATACACTAATTTGCCATTATTGACTAAACGGAGCATCCACTTACACGCCAAACACCCCGACACGAATGCGGCAAGAAATCCGATAATCATCACCGGTATGGACAATCCCGACTCCGCAGGAGAAAACCCTCCTTTCATCAAATCAAGAAGAGCCTCGCCCAAAATAGGAATAATCACCATAAGAAACGAGAATCGGGCCACCTGTTCTTTTTTGTTTCCCAGCATGAGTCCGGTCGCAATAGTCGTACCGGAACGCGAAAGTCCGGGTAAAACGGCTACCGCCTGCGAGAGACCGATGATGAATGCATCTCGATAAGATATATCTTCTTTCACCCGAGGCCGGGCATAATAGGCGAATGTCAACAACGCCGCAGTTACCAGCAACATGATGCCGACTAATAACAAACCGTTGCCAAAAAACGATTCTACATAGTCTTTCAGGAACAGCCCTACGATACCTACCGGTATCATGGACAAAGCTATTTTTGCCAGATATTTCGTTTCGCTATTCCACGTAAAACGGAAAAGTCCACGAAACAAAATCTCCACTTCCTTCCATAGCACAACAATCGTACTACATACTGTCGCCGTATGCACCAACACGGCAAAAGTGAGGTTTTCTTCACCTTGTATACCGAACAATGCATTCGCGATTTCGAGGTGTCCGCTGCTACTTACCGGCAGATATTCGGTGAGCCCTTGTACGAGGCCCAATATAAGAGACTCTAACCAAGTCATAATGTGATACAATAAAATTAACGATATTATTTCGAATTACGCATGATCGCATAGACCATGAAAACGAAACCTGCAAAAGCTATACCGGGCGCCAACACGATACGACGGAAACTAAATATATCGGGGTTATAGGCCTCCGGTGTAGTACCGGGCCCCAGCATAAGCAGGAAACCGACGACGATCACAACGAACGCCACAGCTATAAGTATAATATTAGTCTTGCCGAGGGCAAACTCCGTTTTCTTTTGCTCTCCCGGAACAACGGACTCAGATTTCATTTTCTTAGATTCCATACATAAAAGTTTTTTCAAATATAATACAGGTCATCTCTATCCATACGAATATAACGATTAACAGCCCAATAAGCCGAAACCGCCGTTAAGATAATCCCTAAAATCAAAACCGACAAAAAGACCAATACCATCATGGGAACAGACAGCAGGGTCGTGAAGTTCTCCATCTCGGACATCAGATAATATATGCAACCCGAAAGCAACAACATAGCTATTACCGATGCAACGATACCGTTAATCACATTGGAAACGATAAAGGGCCGACGAATGAATGCCGGTGTAGCCCCCACCAGTTTCATCGTGTGGATAAGAAAACGCTTGGAGTAAGCTCCTAATCGAATCGTATTGCTTATCAACGCAAACGAAATGAGCATGAGAACTATCGCCAATGCCAATAACACCAGTCCTATACGACTCATATTGTCATTGACCGACTGGATAAGGTCTTTCTGATAAAGAATATCGCTGACGATCACTTGCCCCCGGAGATTTTTTTCAATGACGGCCAAACTGTCGGTATTGGCATAATCGGCTTTCAATTTAACCTCAATAGACGATTGAAGCGGATTGACTCCCAACACGTCCTCGGGATTTTCTCCCAACTCGATCATCACCTCTTTCAAGGCATCTTCCTTCGATATATACTGCGCCGCCTTCACATATTTGGAACGTTCGAGCATTCTTTGCAGTTGATGCACCTGACGCTCGCCGGCCGATTCGTTCAAGACAATGGAGAAACCTATGTTTTCTTTGACATGACGGGATAGATTAGTCGCTAAAAATCCCATCAAAACCATAATCCCCAAGATAAAAAGAACCAATGAAACGCTCAATGTCGAAGTCATTCGGGCATTCAGAAAAGAAATCCGTTTGCTGAAAGAAGCCTTATTGTTCATATCTCTCTTTTTTACCAAATCGATGCACCTTTTTATGAGGGAAAGAACCTCTGTTAATAACTATTTCGACATCATTATCCCCTCTCTTTTTTTCATATCGGAAAGCAAAAGGATAGTTTTAGCCCAAATTTTATGCAAAATAAAGTCTATATCGTTGAATTCGCTTCTTTTATTCACATATTTTAATAAATTCTATCTCAACTTATGATTTTCGAAATGCGCCGCCGTTTTCATTTTAAAGAGTACATACCCTATGGCACACAACACACAAGCCGTCGCATAGACCGTTGCATAATTCGATACTTCGGCTATCTGTCCACCGATGAGAACACCCAGCCCAACCCCTAAATCCCAAGCGGTAAGATAGGTGGAATTGGCTGTTCCCCGTTGATTATTGGGAGCCAGATTGATAAACATGGTCTGATAGGCCGGACAAATACAGCCATAGCCCAACCCCAAAATAACAGCCGCCCCATAGTACCCCCATTCATTACGCACGGCTACAAAAATCAGATAGCCCAGCAAAGAGAGCAACATGCCGACAAGGATATTACGGGTGACATATCCCCGGTTAAGCCAACGGCCCGAAGTGAGCCTCGACAAAATCAACCCTACGGCCAACAAAACAAAGAAAAAACCAGCTCCCGAATCGATACCCAACTCTTCTTTACCATAGACAGCAAGATAGGTGGAAAGCACACCGTAACTGAACGAGAAAAATATAAGCGTCAAAGCCTCGGGCATTCCCTTCAAAAGCAGGAAACGGTCGAGCGAAACCGGCGGCTTTTCAAGTATCGGCTCGCGGCGATAGGGCATTCGAATAGTCGAAACGCATATCAGCCCGATCGTGGCAGAAACCATCGAAAGCAAAAATATATAATCGAAATTGGCAAAAGAATCGTGAATATAAAGCGACAACGTAGGCCCGACGGCCATAGCCAAATTGTTGCTTACTCCGTAATATCCTATGCCTTCGCCCCTACGGGACGACGGCATGACATCGATAGCCACCGTGCTATTGGATACGGTAAGAAGCCCGAACGCTATCCCGTGCCCGGCACGAATAATGGCGAATAACAAGAGCGTACCGGCCAACAGATATCCCCCGAAAAAAAGGAGAAAAGTGAAATAGCAGATAAGCAGCAGTTTTTTACGGGGAAAGGTATCGACCATATACCCGGCGAACGGACGTATCATCAGCGCCGTGATGGTATAGGAAGACAATATGAATCCTGCCGTCGAACGGCTTGCTGCGAACGCTTCGCTCAAATACATGGGCAAAACAGGCAACAACAAATAAAAAGCAAAAAAAAGCAGGAAATTCCCGGCAGCCACCGCACAGAAGCTATGTGTCCACAATTTCTCACGAACGACCTTTTCCATCGACTTTTTTCATTTTATTCAAGCGCCTCGCCCAACAGAGTGGCTGATGATGCATCGTTCACTTTTACCCGGACAAACTCTCCTATGCGATGACTACCTTTATCGAAAACAACAACCTTATTCTGCGATGTGCGACCGAACAACTGTTCGCGAGAACGTTTTGAAAAACCTTCTACCAAAACCTCGAACTCTTTGCCGATATCCTTGCGGTTGCTTTCGAGAGAAAGCTCGTTCTGCAAATCGATCATACGTTGCAAACGAGCAATTTTCACTTCCTCGGGAATATCGTCGGGCAAGTGTTTGGAGGCATACGTTCCGGGGCGTTCGGAGTATTTGAAAAGAAACGAGGAATCGAATCCCACCTCTCGCATCAAATCGAGAGTCTCTTCAAAATCGGCATCGGTTTCAGAGTGAAATCCGCTGAACATGTCGGTCGTAATGCCGCAATCGGGTAAAATACGGCGAATAGCGGCAATACGGTCGAGATACCATTCCCTCGTATATTTCCGGTTCATCAACTTCAAAATGCGATTGCTCCCCGACTGCACCGGAAGGTGTATGTGACGGCACACATTGGGGTAAGCAGCGATAATTCTCAGAGTCTCGTCGCTCATATCCTTAGGGTGGGAGGTCGTGAAACGCACCCTCATACCTTCTGCCGACTGCGCCACCAACGCCAACAGTGCCGGAAAATCGACAACAGTCCCATCGGGACGTTCATATCGATAGGAATTTACGTTTTGTCCCAACAAAGTCACCTCTTTAAAACCCTTGATTTTCAAGTCGGCCAACTCGCCGAGAATGCTCTCGGGCTCGCGGCTACGCTCACGACCGCGTGTGTACGGGACTATACAATAGGAGCAAAAATTATTGCACCCTCGCATAATCGAAATGAATCCCGAAATACGGTTATGACCGATACGGGAAGGTATAACCTCCCGATAGGTCTCGGTCGTGGAAAGCTCCACATTCACGGCTTTTTCTCCCCGTTCGGCAGCTCCGACCAAGTTAGGTAAATCGAGATACGAATCGGGACCGACCACGAGATCTACGCCGTTTTCGGTAATCAACTGTTCGCGAACCCTTTCGGCCATACAACCTAAAACCCCTATCACCAAAGATTTCTTATGTTTACGCAACGATTGAAAATAGGACAATCTCGAAAGGACCTTTTGCTCGGCGTTATCCCGAATGGAACAGGTATTGACAAATATGGCATCGGAGTCTTCGATCGTATCACAAAGCGTGCCATCTGCATAATCGAAGCGACCACTTCGCTGTCGGCCACATTCATCTGACAGCCATAAGTCTCTATAAACAGTTTCTTCTCCTCTCTTTTTTCAAAAGTATCTTTATTCGATATATTTTTCATTCTATCTGTTTTTCCTTTCGTTTAATTTTAATTTATAAAAAATTCATTCAGAAAAGTAATATTTTTATCATTAAAATTTGTTTTTAAAAAAATATTGTTTTTCTTTGCATACACATTACATGAAATTTTTTCATAGTTAAGGTTTAGGTTAAATCGGCTAAGAGTTGTTGAGAAACAGCTCTTAGTTATTTATAGAGTCCTAAAATTTGGAAGATTCTCAATAAAACTCTATATTTGAGGACAAAATTACAAAAAAGAGATGGATTTTTCAGAGATAATCGTCACCATAATCATCAGTTTGGTCATTATCGCTATTAACGCCCTGGGATCAAAAAAGAAACAAGAGGTTAAAAACCAGCAGGGAGAACGACCTCTACAAGATACCGAATCCCATGAGACGACCGATGAACCGTGGGGCGAAACTCGGACTTTAACCATAGACGATATATTCAAAGAGCTGCGGAAAGCGAAAGAAGAAGCAGAGCAGGAAGACGACTATATCCCAAAGGCCAAGAAAAAGCCACAGACACAAATACTCGAAAGACCGGCAGAAAAAACGCCGGAACCGATAATCCCCTCCACAATGCCGGAGAAAGAAGGTGTAGCGGTTTTTACTCATACCGTGCCGCCTATAACATCGTTACAGCACACCGATTACGATACTGCCGGAGAGAACCCTATCGATGTAAAGGACATAGATTGGCGTAAAGCCGTTATCGCATCGGAAATTCTAAATCGAAAATATTGAACCAGATAAAAACCTTAACCTTGAAATTTCTCAAAAACAACAAAATTTTTCGTAGATATGGCATTTAAATTTATCACCGCAGAAGAAGCGGCTGAATTCATTCATCACAACGACAATGTCGGATTCAGCGGATTTACCGCAGCAGGAACTCCCAAAGTAGTTTCCGTCGCTCTTGCAAAAAAAGCAGAAGCAGAGCATGCCGCAGGTCGCCCTTTCCAAATCGGAGTTTATACAGGAGCATCGACCAGTGATTACATCGACGGTGCTTTAAGTCGGGCAAAAGCAATCAAAAGCCGTACGCCTTATCAATCACACAAAGACTCCCGCGAAGCGATCAACAACAACGAAATCGCCTATTTCGATTTACACTTGTCTCACCTTGCGCAAACCCTTCGTTACGGATTTCTCGGTAAAGTAGATGTCGCCGTCATAGAAGCGACCGATGTGACTCCCGACGGCGAAATTTTATTAGGACCCGGTGTAGGCGCCACACCGACTTTCTGCTCTCTGGCCGAAAAAATAATTATCGAGTTGAACCACCATGATCCCAAAGAGCTGCGTGGCATGCACGATATATATCAACCATTGGACCCGCCCTATCGTCGGGAAATTCCCATCTATAAACCGAGCGACCGTATCGGTGTACCTGTTGTCAAAGTAGACCCGAAAAAAATCATCGGTATCGTCGAAAGCGACAAACGAGACGGCGTGAAACCATTCGCTCCGGTAGATGAGGTTACCATGAAGATAGGAAACAATGTCTGCAACTTCCTCGCACAACAATTAAAATCGGGCTTGATTCCTCCCCAGTTCCTGCCTTTGCAGTCGGGTGTAGGAAACATCGCCAACGCTGTTTTGGCCTGCTTAGGTTCGAATCCCGACATTCCAGCCTTCGAAATGTACACCGAAGTCGTACAGGATGCCGTTATCGATTTGATGAAAGAGGGAAAATGTAAATTCGCCAGCAGCTGCTCCCTCACCGTGAGCGACGACAAGTTAAACGAGGTATTCCAAAATATCGGATTCTTCCACGACAAAATCATACTTCGTCCGGGAGAAATCACCAACAACCCCGAAGTCGTACGCCGTCTGGGACTGATTACAATGAATACAGCTCTCGAAGCAGATATCTTCGGTAACGTAAACTCCACGCACGTCACAGGAACCAAGATGATGAACGGCATAGGCGGCTCGGGCGACTTCACACGCAACGCTTATCTGTCGATATTTACTTGCCCTTCGACAGCCAAAGGCGGAAAGATAAGCGCCATCGTCCCTATGGTATCGCACCTCGACCACAGCGAACACTCGGTACAGGTACTCATTACCGAACAAGGTGTCGCCGATTTGAGAGGGAAATCGCCCATTCAACGGGCTCACGCCATTATCGAAAACTGCGCTCACCCCATGTACAAAGAACTGTTATGGGATTACCTTAAACTGGGTAAAGGACACACGCCTCACCGCCTGAACGCCGCATTCGCATTCCACAACGAATTTTTGAAATCGGGCGACATGGCTCTTACCAACTGGGCCGATTACGAATAAAATCCACTTCTATATAGACAGGGCTGCCTAATGAATTTTAGGCAGCCCTGTCTATATTCCACAACGAAAAAGCGATATGAAGCGAATACATCGTATCTTGTTAAACCTATTTCCCATATACGCCCTTTTAACCATCGGCTGCTTTTCATCGTGCCGCACCGCCCACATACCGGAAAAGCAAGAGACCGCTATCTCCGGTAATGTCCTCATCGTATTCTATGACGCCGAAATGGGAAAAAGCGATTTGCTGAGCGCCGCAAAAAAATATGGTTCAAGGATCATCTATTCATATAAAAATTTTAACGGCATCGCCATAACTTTACCTTCTGACAAAGGGGTAGAGGAATCGATACGATATTATCAACGGGTAAAGGGCGTATTGTCCGCCGGATAGAAACTTGGAATTGAACGAAACCAAAACGCCCATAAAATAAGAAGGAGGAAGCTGTCCGCTTCCTCCTTCTTCTATACCAAGATAACCGTTAAACTATCGAATGGGGTGATATTCCACAAAAGCCTCTATGGCCTCGTACGAAGCCAACCCTAAGCTGGCATAAAGATCGGCCGTAGCTTTGTTGCGGTCTTCGGCACGTTGCCAGAACAGACGTTCGTCATCTCCCAAGAAAGGAGCACTCTCCATCTGCGACTGGTGTTTGAGGATAGAGTTACGTTTCTGACGCAATTCCTCGGGGCTAAGAGGAACGGCCATTTCGATATGGTCGATTTCCCATTCGGCCCATGCACCACGGTACATCCAGATGCGGCAATCTTTCATCCAATCTTCGTCCTTGATTTCGTCGATAGCGGCGAGAACGGCATCGAGACAAACTTTGTGAGTTCCGTGCGGGTCGGCCAAATCGCCGGCAACGAAAATCTGATGGGGTTTCACCGATTCGATCAAATCTTTTACAATTTGTATATCGGCTTCGGAGAGATCGCCTTTTTTAATGGTTCCGGTCTCATAGAACGGCAGGTTGAGGAAGTGTACGTTCTGCGGTTTAATACCGATATAGTTACATGCCGTACGTGCCTCGCCTTGACGAATCATCGTCTTGATGAAACGAATATCGGGCGTATCGGATTCCCCGTCTTTCTTCTTACCGATGAATTTATGTATCTCGTTGCTTTTCTTCAAAAGCTCGGGAGTATCGAATTTGAATTTCTTGGCAATGTTGTCGATCAGCATGATGTAACGCATCATATCTTCGTCACCCACGGCGATATTACCCGAAGTTTCGTATGCCACGTGTACATCGTGCTTCTGGTCGGCCAATCGTTTGAGTGTGCCGCCCATCGAAATCACATCGTCATCGGGGTGCGGGCTGAATACGATCACTCGTTTGGGATAAGGTTTGGCACGCTCCGGACGGAATGTATCGTCGGCGTTGGGTTTCCCTCCGGGCCAACCGGTAATCGTGTGTTGTAACGAATTGAAGATGCGGATATTGACATTATAGGCCGATCCGAAAAGGGCTACCAATTCGCTCAATCCATTGTCGTTGTAATCTTTGTCGGTTAATTTCAAGATGGGTTTTCCTGTCACCTTGCATAGCCAAACGATAGCCCGACGAATGAGCTTCTCGTCCCATTCGCACGACGTTACCAGCCACGGACGACTGATACGCGTCAAAGCCTCGGCAGCCGACAAATCGAGTACGATTTTCGCCCGACGATGGGTTTGCAGGAACGAAGAGGGTATCAAATCGGTAATGTCACCTTCGATCGTGCGTTTCACGATGTTGGCCTTATTTTCACCCCAAGCGACACAAACGATACGACGAGCCGACATCAAATTGGATATACCCAACGTAACGGCGCTGCGGGGAACATTCTCGCTCGAATTGAACTGCGACGATGCCATGTGGCGAGCATCGCTACCGAGCAGCATCAGACGGCAGGAAGAGTTGAGCTGCGAACCCGGTTCGTTAAATGCCAGATTTCCGACCGCACCGATCTCGCACAAAGCTAAATCGATACCACCGCAAGCCTCTATTTCTTCTTCGTAATTTTTACAATACTGGTACACATCTTCTTTCGATACCAACTTACCGGGCGAATGAATATTCTCGGGATCGATATTCACCTTGTCGAGCAACAGCTCTTTCAACAGGCTCATCGTCCCGGGAGCTCCTTCTGCCAAAGGATAATATTCCCCGATATTGAATACTATGACATTCGAGAAACTGACTTCGCCGGCCTGATACATGCGTACCAATTCGGCATAAACGGCGTGAGTACCGACACCCGAACCCAAAGCGAGCACACAATGACGATGCTCTGCCTTGCATTTCTGTATCAATTCCGCTACGTCATGAGCTACATACACCGACCCTTCCTCAGAGCCTTCGAAGATTTTGGTGTAAACTTTCTCGTCTCGTGTAAGAGCCGCAAGTTCCAACTCACCATCAGGAGCATAATACCTTTTGGGTATCCGATCCAGTTTAATCTGAGAACTTAGATTTGTTTTCATCGCGATAGTTTTTTTAAGTTACAAACTTAATGATTCCTTTACACTTTTTCCACACAAAAAAGGTAAAAAATCACGGAATCACTTTCGATTTTTAGAAAAATACACAAAATTTTCACATACACATCTGTACTTCCCAAAAAATGATTACTTTTGGGGAAAGCTAAAATTATATACAAATCATGAGACTGATTATCGAACCAACCTATGATGCCGTTTCTCGTTGGGCCGCTAATTATGTGGTATCGTGCATCAATAAGTTCAAACCGACAGAGGATAAACCTTTCGTACTGGGTCTTCCCACAGGGTCGTCGCCTCTGGGCATGTATAAACATTTGATAGAATTGAACCGTAAAGGTGTCGTTTCGTTCCGTAATGTCGTGACTTTCAACATGGACGAATATTGCAATCTGCCCGAAGACCACGAACAAAGTTACCATACGTTCATGTGGAGCAATTTCTTCTCCCACATCGATATTCGCCCGGAAAACGTGAATATACTCAACGGCAACGCTGCCGACCCCGAAGAAGAATGCGCCCGCTATGAAGCCAAAATAGCATCTTACGGGGGTATCGAACTGTTCCTCGGCGGTGTAGGTCCCGACGGCCATATCGCTTTTAACGAACCGGGGTCTTCGTTAACGTCACGCACCCGCGTAAAAACACTGACCCAAGACACGATTATCGCCAACTCCCGTTTCTTCGGAGGCGATACCCATCTTGTTCCCAAAACGGCTCTCACCGTAGGTGTCGGTACTATCATGTCGGCCCGGAATGTCCTTATCATCGTTAACGGGCACAACAAAGCCAAAGCCTTGCAACAAGGCGTAGAAGGCGGCATTTCCCAAATGTGGACGATCACGGCTCTGCAAATGCACCCCAAAAGCATCATTGTCTGCGACGACGCCGCAACGGCCGAATTGAAGGTGGGTACTTACAAGTATTTCCTCGACATCGAGAAAAACAACCTCGACCCTGACAGCTTACTATAAGACTTGTCTCAATCACATAATAAGAGAGGCTTCGCCGTGGCGAAGCCTCTCTTAATTTATACATAACATCATTCTATGGGGGACTTTCTGTTTTTCTTCCAAATCTCGAAATTTCGTTTCAGTCCGGCATACTTAGCTCTTTTGACAGCCGAATGGCGAAATATCCGATTGAAATCATCGGGTGTCATCGTTTCGAATCGGGAAGCATCGAGAGCAAGAAATTCTTCGCTGGGTGCAAATTCGTGATGCACAGAAGGTCGAGCCGATTTATTCCACGGGCAACATTGCTGACAGGTATCGCATCCATATACCCGATCGCCCATTCTATCGGCTAACAAAAGAAGTCAACCCCCCCCTGTGCGGGAAC
>OBWY01001525.1_pt1 | contig 13317 bp, 6 predicted proteins | sample 1538081 | NCBI WGS metagenome assembly OBWY01 (sample SAMEA2580089, study PRJEB22360) | human gut metagenome | biome: human gut; feature: human-associated habitat; material: faeces | place: Denmark | collected 2008/2010
CTCGCCGACGCCCACCAGCGCGCCGCCGTCACGCACCCATGCGCGCAGGGTCTCCACGAGCTTCGGATTCGCCCACACGTCGCCGCCAGTGAACGCCGTGTCCACCGGGCCGCCGTTGATGATCACGTCGATATCCGGGTCGACGCCGTGCTCGAGGATGTCATCGAAGCTGACGAACCTGACGTTGACGCGCATGCCGGACAGGGACTCCAGAATCCCGTAATACGAGTACGTCTGCTTGTTGGGCAGCGCGTGCGCCACGGTGAACGCCATCCAGGAGCGCATCCTGCCCCACGAGTTCAGGATCGCCACGTTCAATTCGCCCTCGGCGGCCACCCCGTCGGTGCGATCGTGGATGTCGCGGAACTCGTCCGCGATGTGTGTGACGGTGTCCACGAACTTCGGGAACTTCGCAGCCAGGGACAGGTAGCCGCCGTAGCCCATGCGGGAGATCGGCGAACGCAGGATCGCGCGGCGGGCCTTGCGCCAGTTGTCGAGCCCCTCGATGCTCGGGTCGTTGCCCTCATAGAACGTGTCGGGGAAGAAGTACGGCAGGAAACGGCCCTCCGTGTATTTGACGCCGGGAATGTCCGCGATCATGCGGGTCGTGGTGCCGTCGCCGATCGAACCCACCACCGCATCCAAGCCCAGCTCGTCGAACCCGTCCTTGTAGGGTTCAGTGCCGATCCATTGGTCGCCCAGGAACATCATCGCCTCCTTGCCGGCCGCATGGGACATGTCCGCCAGCTGCTTGACGTTCTTGCGCACGAAGCCAGACAGGAAGTCGATCCAGTCGCGCTGGGCCTTTCTGGGCACACGCCATGCGCTGTTGTAGGCGCCACCATCCACAAAGTCCTCAGGACGCAGACGATATCCATATTCCTTCTCGAAGTCGTCCAAGGCACGCGGGCTCACGGTGCAGGCACAGCCGAACCAGTCGACCACCTTTTCGCGACGCTTGGCGTCGAACAGCAATGTGAACTGGTAGAAGAACGTGGTGAAACGCACCACATCAGTCTGCGGGCTGTCCTTCAGCCACCTCGCGAACGTGTCGAACACGAACTTTCGGGTGGCGGGATGGTAGATGTCGAACGGGATCTCGTGCTCCTTGTCGCCCCAGTCGTTGGTCAGATGGTTGTACATCTCGACCGGATCCCAGATGATGTAGGCCAGGAACGAAACCGTGTACTCGTGCATCGGCACGGCAGCGGTCACGTGCACGGTATCCTCGCCCGCGTCCAGCGTCCACTGTTCGGGCGGCACGACTTCGCCCGTCGTGCGGTCCACGACCTCCCAATACCTGTGCGGGTCCGCGTCACGGTTCGGCTTGAGCTGCTCCTCGAAGAAACCATCCATCAACGGCACATCCACCGCATCCGACTCCGCCAGGATACGATCCGTCAGCAGGTACACCTGCGGCGTCTCGTCCATATGCAGAGTGATCCACTCGTTATGCGCACGCGTCGGGAAATACGCACTGTATATCTTCTTGCCAAGAGCGAGCACATCCTCATCAAGATGCGTGCCATCCGAGTTGCGGATAGCATCCGCGCCCCACAATTCGGCAAGCTCCTTGGTCTTCTCAGCAAAATTCTCCTCACTCGGCAAAGTGAAGCGGCCAGTACTCATGAGTTCTCCTCTATAGAACGGTCGAATGGGAAAGCATGGCGACGAAATGCCACAACAAAAAATGGCCGGCGTCATCGCGGATCCTAGGGCCCTGACTGCGTAGATCCTTGACGCTACGGTGACGCCGGACGATTGCAATAATGTCACTCCGATAGAGAAGGGGGCGCCGCCCGGCATCGGAAGGAGTGACATGTTATGCCGGGCGGTGGATTAATTAGCCCTTGACCGCACCGGCAGCCAAACCGGACTGCCAGTAGCGCTGGAGGCCGAGGAAGAGCACAATCACCGGCAGCACACCGAGCAAGGCACCCATCATCAGGGCACCACGATCGGTGAACGTAGACAGCGAGACCATGCCATACAGACCCAAGGTCACCGGCTTCAGGGTGTCGGAAGACACCATCATCAACGGCAGCACGAAGTTGTTCCACGTGGCCACGAACAGGAACAGGAAGATCGTCACCATTGCCGGAGCCAGCAGGCGCAGCACAATAGTGAAGAAGATTCGTGCCTCGCTCGCACCATCAATGCGGGCCGCCTCGAGCAACTCATCAGGCACTGAGCTCTGCGCGTACGTACGGCCCAGGAAGAAGCCGAACGGGGAGACGCAGCACGGGATGATGATGGAGAGCATCGTGTTGGTCAGGTGCAGGGTGTGGAAAATCGAGTACTGCGGGATGGTCAGCAGTGCGGCGGGCATCAGCATGCAGGCCATGATGACGCCAATAGCCGCGTTCTTGCCGCGGAAGTTGAACTTCGCAGTGGCGTAGCCAGCCATCACAGACACGATGGTGCCGATCAATGCCGAGACGCCCGAGTAGATCAGGGAGTTCAGCACCCAGCGCCAGAAGTTGCCACGAGTCCAGCCAAGCAGCTTGGAATAGTTAGTGGCGATGGCATTGGGCAGCTGGTCAAGCGGCACAGCAAACCACATGCCGTTGCTACCGGTCATCTGGGCCGGCGTCTTGGTGGACGCGATGATGGCCCAGTAAATCGGGAACAGGAAGTAGATCAACACCAGTACCAGCAGCACCACGGTGAGGGTCTTCACGGCCGCGGACGGTCGCATGGAGCGAGGCAAATCGTGTTGCGCAGCCTGACGCTGCTTTTCGAGCTTGCGCTCGGCCTTTTTGCGGGCGCGTTCTTCAACGGTTGCGGAGCTCATTACTCGTTCACCTTCCTTTCGGCCAAGGTGTACAGCACGGCAAGCACACCTGCGATCAGAGCCATGACAATGGCGATGGCCGAAGCCGGACCGTCACCAGACGGGGTAATGCTGCCCTGAGAAGTGCTCATAGCCATCATCATCGGTGTATACGACTTGGAAATACCCGGATCAGCCGTAGACATGATCTGCGGTTCGTTGAACAGCTGAATGGTGCCGACGATGGAAAGCAGCATGGCCAGCAGGGCCGCGCCACGCACGTTCGGCAGCTTGATCTTCGTGGCAATCTGCCAACCATTGGCGCCGTCGATACGGGCGGCCTCATAGAGGTCATGCGGGATGGCCTGCAGTGCGGCAAGGAAAATCAGCATGTTGTAGCCGGTGAAGGTCCATGTGGTGATGTTGGCCATCGAGCCGAGCACGATGTTCTTGTTGAAGAAGTCCACATTGACGCCGATGGCGGCAAGTCCCTTGACGATCGGCGAGATTTGGCCGTTGTACAGGTAGACCCAGATAATCGAGGCCACGACGCCGGGGATGGCGTAGGGCAGGAAGTAGCCCAGACGGAAACCGGTGACATGCTTGACCACGAACGAGTCGATGACGATGGCCAACGCCAGTGCGGCGATGATCATGATCGGCACCTGAATCAGGGTGTAGACCAGCACCCTGCCGACGCCGGACCAGAAGTTGCCGGAAGTAATAACATACTGGAAGTTCTGGAATCCTACGAATTTATTGACCAGCTCGCCACCGCCGTATGCGCCACCGCCCTCGGTGACCTGACGGAAGAAGCTGGAATAGATGGCCCAGATGATAGGCAAGATGAACACGAAAGCGAACAGGACGGCGAACGGTGCCATGAACGCCCAGCCGGTGCGGTTCTCGCGCTTCTGAGCGCCGGACCGCTTCGGCTTGGCGGCGGCACGCCTAGGTGCTTTGCCCTTCGCCTGAGTAGTGGATGCAGTCATAATACAAAACCTGTCTTTGCAAAGAACAGTAAAACAATAACAAGGACCACAGCGCCCTTGCAGCAACACCCCCAAACAATACGGAAGGCCGGAGTATGTGCCCCGGCCTTTCGCTATGATGATGCGAGGCATCGGAGGTCTTGGATGGCCGGCTATTTCAAGCCGGCCCGTTGACAAGACCTAGTGAGGTCACTCCTTGACGGACAGACCGAGGTTCTTCAGCGTATCCACCGAGGTCTTCTGAGCGGTGTCGAACACATCCGAAACCTTGGCAGAACCATCGGCAGCCTTGGCGGCGGTCTGCTTCATTGCAGCGCCGACTGCGGAGAAGCCAGGCATGTAGGTGAAGTCACCCATGTTGTCGTTCGCGGTCTTGAACTCAGCCATGACATCCTGTCCGCTGAAGTAGTCGGACCACTTCTGCGGGGTCTTGGCATCCGCGGTGGTGGCGGCCACGACAAGGCCCTGGGAGACAAGGTCATCAACCTGGGTGTTGAACCAGTCAAGGAACTCCATGGCTTCGGCCGGGTGCTTGGAACCCTTGAGCACGGCCACACCGGAACCACCATTGGCGCCGGTCTTGGTGCCATTGCCGAACCAGTCACCGAGCTGGGTGACCTTCCACTCACCAGCACCAGTGCCACCGGCGGAATCGATGAACAGTGGGGCTTCCCAAGCGGCGGCCACGGTGCCGATCAGCTGACCGGACTGGATGGAGTTATCAAACGATGCATCCCAACGCGGGTTGGTGAGGGCGGCCTTGTTGTCGATCAGCTGCTGGTAGACATCGGCCACGGCCTTGGAGCCCTTAGTCTGGGTGTTGACAACCCAGGAGTTGCCGTCGACCTTGTACCACGGACCGGAAGCGCCGGCCTGGCCGGACATCATCATCATGGCCTCATCAGGTGTGAAGGTCATGATGTACTTGCCTTGGGCAGCGGTCTTCTTGGCGGTCTCAATGAGCTCGTCAGCGGTCTTCGGCACGGTGATGCCGAGCTTCTCAAATTCAGCGGCGTTGTAGAAGTAAGTCAGCGGGCCGGTGTCCTGCGGCAGACCGTAGGTCTTGCCGTCCACCTGCATCAGTGCGAACGGGCCGGAAGCGAAATCGTCCTTGTACTTGGCGGCCTCATCGGTGACATCCTGCAGAAGGCCCTTGGTGAAGACCTCAGGAACCTCGGCGTAACCGACCTGAGCCAAATCCGGCGCATTGCCAGCCTTGACGTCGGTCTCGAGCTTCTTGATCATGTCGGCGGCATTGCCATCGAACTTGGTGGCCTTGACCTGAATGTTCGGGTGCTCCTTGTTCCACTTGGCCACAATGTCGTTGACCAAGGTCATGCCTTCGGAATCGGGCAGACGATGCATATAGGTGATGTTGACCACACCGCCATCGCTGCCGGACTTCGTGTCGCCGGCAGTGTCGCTGCCGCCGCAACCGGCCAAACCAATACCCATTGCTGCTACCGCGGCAAGAGCAGCCACGATGCGCTTGTTGTGCGATACCATATCTCTACTCCTTCGATAATGGCGTCATCACTCCTCTGTGACGACTGTTAATCAGTTTAGGCGCTCAAATCTTTATTGTCAACCTAACTAACAATTTCTGCGCGCCCCAGTGGAATAGTGACATTAACCCGGTTTGATTCCTTATTACGCTCGTTTTGTCATTTTATTAATACTCCTTACAAAGCTACATACTTATGGTCTACCAGTGGACCATGCGTGAAATACGAAAAAGCCCCGGATTGCTCCGAGGCTCATCGTTCACAGGCGGACAGAGCGAGATTCGAACTCGCGGAGGGTTGCCCCTCAACGGTTTTCAAGACCGTCTCTTTAGACCGCTCAGACATCTGTCCTTATGCACATGCGCATGTGCACGATATTTGATTATACAAAAGGGAAGGATTTGGGGAGCGGACACAGTCGAACTCCCCCATAAGCCTTACATGCAGCTAATCTGCCAGCGGGCCTGATGAAATCAGGCCTCCCATTTAGTCGGCTCGATGACTTCCTTGCCGCCCATGTAGGCACGCATGGCCTTCGGAATCTCGATGGAGCCATCCTTCTGCTGATGGTTCTCCATGATGGCGACCAGCCAACGGGTGGTGGCCAGCGTGCCGTTGAGCGTGGAGACCGGGCGAGTGCCGCCGTCTTCCATACGCTCGCGGATGTTCAGACGACGAGCCTGGTACTCGGTGCAGTTCGAGGTGGAAGTGAGCTCACGGTAACGGTTCTGGGTCGGCACCCAAGCCTCGCAGTCGAACTTGCGGGCGGCGGAGGAGCCGAGATCGCCGGCGGCGGTGTCGATGATGCGGTATGGCACCTCGACCTTGGCGAGCATCTCCTGTTCCATAGCCAGCAGGTGCTCATGCTCCTTGTAGGAGTCCTCCTGCTTGGCGTAGACGAACATCTCCACCTTGTCGAACTGGTGGACGCGGATGATACCGGAGGTGTCCTTGCCTGCGGCGCCGGCCTCGCGGCGGTAGCAGGAGGACCAACCGCAGTAACGCAGCGGTCCATTGCCGAGGTCGAGAATCTCGTTCTCGTGCATGCCGGCGAGCGCCACTTCGGAAGTGCCGACCAGGTACTGGTCATCGGGCTCACGCAGGCGGTAGATCTCGTCGGCGTGGGAGTTCAGGAAGCCAGTGCCGCGCATGACTTCGGGGCGCACGAGCGTCGGGGTAATGGCCAGCGTGAAGCCGTGCTCCTCAGCCTGGTCAACGGCCATAGTGAGCATGGCAATCTGCATGCGGGCCACCTGGCCACGCAGGAAGTAGAAGCGGGAGCCGCCCACCTTGACACCGCGGCGCATGTCGATGCCAGCCACGCCGGTGCCGAGGGTCAGGTGATCCTTGGGCTCGAAACCTTCAGCCGCGAAGTCACGAATCTGGCCGACCTTCTTGACGACCACGTAATCGTCCTCGCCGCCCTCAGGAGCTTCCGGCTCCACAATGTTGGAGAGCTTCCACATGGCGGTGGTGTATTCCTCAGCAGCTGCATCGGCCTTGGACTTGAACTCGGCGACCTTCTGGGAGAGTTCCTTGGTTTCGGCGATAAGCTTGGCCTTTTCGTCAGCCGGGGCAGAGGCGACCTTCTTGCCGATTTCCTTCTGCTGGGCGCGGGCCTCTTCAAAAGCCTTGAGCGACTCACGACGGACAGTGTCGGAGGAAAGCACTTCGTCGACGAGTTCCACGGACTCGCCACGCTTGCGCTGGGATTCCTTGACGATATCGGTGTGTTCACGAATGAATTGAATATCAAGCATGAGCACCAGACTAGCCCCGCAAGCCGACACCCTCAACAAAGAAATAATAAGGAGTAGAGCATGCTCTCTCATACATCTTTTACGGCCGATGAAACCGCACTCGGACGGTAGCAAATTCCACCAGACGGAATCAGGGTGAATAATAATCTCGCTTAGAGTGGGCGCATTCCGTGCAGGAACTGTTCACGTACTTCCTGAATGCAGCGAAAAGAAGCCGTCTCACGCTAACAATAGGAATCATGCCCCAGCCTGCGCTCACTGTATTTCTTGTTGTGGCCGCGATCGTTATCGTCGCGGTATGTGTTGCCGTCATCGTCATCGCGTTGCGGGCGCACCGTCGCCGCAAACTGGCCGAGACATTGGAGAAACGCAGGGATGACGAGGTGCAGTATGCGTTCGTGGTGAACCCATCCAAGCCACAGGCCACCGCACGCAGGCTCCACATTCAGGAGTTCTGCAAAGCCAAGGGTCTGAATCGGGTGCGCTTCTACGACACCCAACTCGACAAGGACGGACGTGACTGTGCGCTCGAGGCGCTCGAAGACGGCGCTGACGTGGTGATCGCGGTCGGAGGCGACGGCACTGTACGCACGGTGGCAAGCGCCGTATCCGGCACCGGCCACGCACTGGGCATTGTGCCTATTGGCACCGGCAATCTCTTTGCCCGCAATATGGGCATTCCTGTGGACGATATCGATGCGGCCCTGACCGTGGCCACATCGCACGGATCGCGCATGGTGGACATGGGCCGACTCACGCTGCTCGATCATCCCGAGGACGACCACGGCCATGCGTTCCTGATTATCGCAGGCATCGGCTTCGACGCCGCCATGATCGACGACACCGATCCGGACTTGAAGGCGAATATCAGCTGGCTGGCATACTTCGTGGGCGGCGTGAAAAACCTGTTCGCCCCGAAATTCCGCGGCAATTTGACTGTCACCAGCGCCGACGGCTCCACACACACCACCAATAATCTTGCATTTCGCACGGTGATGGCCGGCAATTGCGGGCAGATTCCCGTATTCTCGCTCATGCCCGCCGCGTCCTATGATGACGGCATCCTCGATTTTGAAATCATCGACACCACCGGCGGCATCCTGGGTTGGGCCAACCTGTTCGGCGACGTAGTGCACCAAACCATTATCGGCAAGCCTGAGCAGAACCCACTGTCCACCAACTCGACCATTGAGCAGGTGCAAGGTCTGAGCGCGGAAATCGTATTGGGAAAGCCAGCCAAGGCCCAGGTGGACGGCGATATGCTGCCGGAGACCAAACACATCCGATTCTCAGTAGATCACCGGGCTCTGATCGTACGCGTACCCGATGCTTCCGCACTGGAGAAAACCGCTCAGGTGGCGGCGCAGAACGCCACCGCTGATTTCGCGGAAACGACCGGTACCATCGAGCCGATTCGCTGATTCACTGGCCCATATGCGCCAGCTGCGGATGGTCGGGAATATCCGAGGAACGATTCTGATTTGTTTGATCCGTGACTCGTGCCACATGCAATGTCAGGTAGGCAACCTCGTCTTCGGTCAGCGTGGTATCGAGGCGCAGTTCAATAAGGGATGCGATAAGTCTCGCGCATTTCGAGGCTTTTGCATAGGAGCTCATAATCGAGGAAACGATTGCCTCCGGCTCCCTGCTGAGCTGCTCATGCTGATGAATACGTACGAACAAATACCGAAGATGGGTGATGAAACGGCCGACATTAACCGAATGCTCATCCAGCTTGATGTTATAGGTGCTTTCGATGACAGCGAGCAACTGTTGGATGACGCCGGTCATCATATACGTAGGAGAAAGGTCGCCTGTGGAGAAGCCGGCATTCACAAAATGCAGCGCAAAAGCAACGCTCTCGCTGGGATCCAGCGCATCGTCCAATCTACGGTTCAGCGCGGCGAGCAGTGCGCAGCCCTGCTGGTATTCACGCTTATACAGCGAACGGATTTCCGAGTTCAGCGGATACGGCACAGGCGGAATGCCGTTCTTGGCGCGGCGTAAAGCACCGCACACATGATCCGCGAGCGCCATGACCAACGTCGAGCTTTGTGCAGCCTCTGAACTCAGGCCAATCTCATCCATGGTCTCGGAAATGAGACGAATGATTTCAGGAGGAATATCGCCCAGCAACTGGGCCATATGGTCAGGGTCACGGCCTTGAGCCGGCACGAACACACGAGCCACTTTGGCATCGTCAACTGTCATGCCGGGCTTGGCCTTGAACCCCAGACCCCGGCCGGTAAGGATGACTTCGCGCCCCCGATCCTTCGCCAGGACGACGTTGTTATTGAAGACGCGAAGTATTTCCATGACATCCCTTCCGGTCGGGATCTTCAGGTTACGATTGCGAACCGACCATGATTACTGTTCGATGGCGATGACTTCGTCACCGGCCGCGACGTTCACATCCGTCTTCGGAGTAACGGACTTGAGCGCTGCGGTGTTCAGTACCGTAACCAGCGTAGTGGTGCTGAATCCAGCCTTCTTGACTTCGTCGAGATCGACAGTCGCCAACAGGTCACCGGCATTCACTCGGTCACCCTTGGCCACATTCACCACGAAACCATTGCCATTCATCTTAACCGTATCAATGCCGACGTGCACCAGCACTTCAATGCCATCGTCGGTCTTGAGACCAAAAGCATGGCCAGTCTCAGCAACGGTCTGCAGCACACCGGACACCGGAGCCTTAACCGTGCCGTCAACCGGCTCGATGCCCACGCCCTCGCCGAGGGCACGAGAAGCGAACACCGGATCTCCGGCATCGTCAAGGGACACCACATGGCCTGCAATCGGAGCGGACACGGCGGAAGTGGCGGTCGCAGCGGCAGCCGGGGCATCGGCAACGGCAACAGCGGCGGTTGCGGTAGCGGTGGTGGCGTCACCACCGTTCACAGCCTTGGCGGACTGAGCCGCGGCACGGGCCTTGGCTTCGGCTTTCTGCTCCGGAGTGCGGTAGTCAAGCATGATAATCATAATCATGGCGGTGAAGAACGACACTGCGATGGAGACGCCGTAAACCCACATCTGGTTGAACACCGGCACGGTGAGCAGCGAGGTGAAGGCGAATGCAGTAGTGGTCACGCCGTGCACGGTCTCGCCGGAGGCGACGGTGGCCGGGAAGAGCCAGCCCATGACGGCGATTACGACGCCGCCCACGCCGCAGCCGACCAGCATACGGGAGTAGATGAGCTTGTAACGCAGGTGGATGCCGTAAAGGCTCGGCTCGGAAACGCCACCGAGCAGGCCGGCGGCAAGAGCACCGATGGAGGTCTGGCGCATGTCCTTATCCTTGTCGCGGATGGAGAGGAACAGCACACCGGCAGTGGCACCGAAGCAGGCGAAGTTCCACACGCCCATCGGGCCCTGAATGAAGTCGTAGCCCAGGGTGTTGATGTTCATGATCATCAGAGCGTTCAGCGGCCAGTGCAGACCCAGCGGCACCAGGAACGGGTACAGCAGCGGGATTGCGATGGCGAAGATGAACGGAGCGTGTGTGTTCATCCAGGCGAGTCCGGCGCCGAGGCCGTTGCCGGCCCACACACCGATAGGTCCGATGATGAAAGCGGTGAGCGCACCGACGATGATCATGGAGAAGAAAGGCAGGAAGACCATCTGGACGCTGTCCGGAATGATCTTCTTCAGACCGTGGTACACGACCGCGAGCACGGCGACCATCAGCAGCGGCACGAACACGTTGCCGGAGTAGTCGGACAGCTGCATCGGCAGACCGAACACCGTGGCGGTGCAGGAGGAGGTGCCCAGCGTGGTGTTCTCCACGCACTTGACGGCGTCGCCCCAGGTCTTGGTGTCAGACAGGGATGCGAACTGCGGGGTCATGAGCATGCCCATGATTGCGCCGCCCAGCCACGGATCCACCTTGAGCTTCTTGGCTGCATTGTAGGCGACCATAATCGGCAGGAAGTAGAACACACCCTTCCAGATGGCCTGCACGAACACCAGGCCGGTGGTGGCGGTGTCGTTCGGAATCAGGCCCAGGGAAATGCACAGGTTGACCAGTGCGATGATGATGGACGCGCCAAGCAACACACCCAGAATCGGACGGAAGGAGTCGGCCAGATATTCGAAGAAGCTATCGAGCCATGCGACCTTGCCGCGAGCCTTGGAACGAGCGGCGGCCTTGACCTCCGCATCAGTCGGCTCATCGGCATCGTCGTCAACGGTGCCGGCGCCGAGACCAGCCATTTCTGGCAGGTGCATGATCTGCTCATACACGGAGGCGACCTGACCGCCGATAACGACCTGGTATCGGTCGCCGGACTGCGGCACGGCGCCCAGCACAAGCTTGTTGGCGTCGAGCGCGGCATTGTCAACCTTGCCGGCGTCATTGAGTTCAAAGCGCAGTCGCGTGGCGCAGTGCGTCAGCGACTTGATGTTGGCCGCGCCACCAACACTGGTGACGATTGCCTTGATATCGTCTTGATGCGACATCTCTTACTCCATTCCTTTTCCACGGTTAAGCCAGTACCTACCAGAGAAACCACCCTGTTCCTGAGCATCTGCGTTCCAGGAACCGGCAGTCACGCCAAATAACAGAAAAGACCTGAGATATGGACGCCATCATGAATACACATGACTACGTCAACATCTCAGGTCTTGCCTCAACATTTGAGTAGCAACCCTGCTAATTACTGACTGAACAGCGATTATAACGAGCTGATAACAATCCGGCAAATCACACATATGGTCAAAGCCCGCCTATACCTCGAAACATAAGACGAGAGTAAGGAAGAACAGGCTTTAATCAGCGATGAACATCCGGCGTGTCTTTCTTGGACGATGCATCCGCAATGAGACGGCACGCAAGCCCACGCTTAGGCTCTTTGTGCCAGACGCGCGCCACCGTCATACACTTATTCGCACAAAAGTTGACAACTTTTAACACAATCTTGCCCCAGACGGCAAAAAACGTGGCAGAATGAAAGTATGGTAGCAAACAATGCGGGTCAACCCGCCACCCCAGCAGATCTGATCAATGTCGATGAGGTTATCGGCAAGTACTATGACCTCGTCCCCGACCCCAGCGTTCCCGAGCAGCGTGTCATCTTCGGCACCTCCGGTCACCGTGGATCGTCTCTGAAGACCTCGTTCAACGAGGCCCATATCGTTGCCATCTCCCAGGCCATCGCTGAATACCGCAAGAAAGCCGGCGTTACCGGCCCGCTGTACCTCGGATCCGACACCCACGCGCTGTCCGGCCCGGCCAAGAAGACCGCCATCGAAGTGCTCGTCGCCAACGGCGTGCACGTGCGCATCGATTCTCGCGACGACTTCGTGCCTACCCCTGTGGTCTCTCAGGCCATCCTGACCCACAACCGTGCGGCCGACGGCACCCAGCGTTTTGAGGGCGAAGGCTTGGCTGACGGCATCGTCGTCACGCCGTCCCACAACCCGCCCACCGACGGCGGCTTCAAGTACGACCCCGTCACCGGCGGCCCGGCTCCGGCCGAAACCACCAACGCCATCGCCGCCCGCGCCAACGAGCTGCTTGCCGACTACAAGAACGTCAAGCGCGTGCCGTACGAGGAGGCCATCAAGTCCGAGTACGTCGAGGGCTTCGACTTCCGCGAGCACTACGTGGACGACCTGGAGAACGTCATCGACTTTGACGTGATTCGTTCTTCCGGCGTACGTCTGGGCATCGACCCGCTTGGCGGCGCTTCCGTGAACTACTGGCCGCTCATCAATGAGAAGTACGGCCTGAACATTGGCGTGGTGCGCCCTGAGGTCGACCCGACCTGGCGCTTCATGACCATCGATCACGACGGCAAGATCCGTATGGACCCCTCTTCCCCGTATGCCATGAAGGGCTTGGTTGACGAGCTCAACGGTGGCGCTTGGGACAAGTACGACCTGGTCGGCGGCGCCGATCCCGATGCCGATCGTCACGGTATCGTCTGCCCGAACTGGGGCGTGATGAACCCGAACCACTACATCGCCGTGTGCGTGGAGTACCTGTTCGGAGGCAACCGTCCAGGCTGGCCCGAGGGCGCAGCCGTGGGCAAGACGCTGGTTTCCTCTTCCCTGATCGACCGCGTAGCCGCGTCGATCAACGCGAAGGTGCTGGAGGTGCCGGTGGGCTTCAAGTGGTTCGTCGACCCGCTGTTCAGCGGCGAGGTTGCGTTCGGTGGCGAGGAGAGCTCCGGCATGAGCTTCCTGCGCAAGAATGGCCGCGTGTGGACCACCGATAAGGACGGCCTGATTCCCGACTTGCTGGCTGCTGAAATCACCGCCAAGACCGGCAAGAACCCGGCCCAGCT
>OBWY01001527.1_pt1 | contig 13311 bp, 9 predicted proteins | sample 1538081 | NCBI WGS metagenome assembly OBWY01 (sample SAMEA2580089, study PRJEB22360) | human gut metagenome | biome: human gut; feature: human-associated habitat; material: faeces | place: Denmark | collected 2008/2010
TTTCTCCTTTGAAAATAGCCCCCCCCATCCGCAGCCACTGCCGCCGCCGAATCCGCCTCCGCAGCAGCACAGTAAGATGATGATCCAAAGGATAGAATCACATCCGCATCCGTCTCCTCCTCCGAATCCGCCGTCGCCTCCGCAGCAGCATAATAAGAGAATAAGAAGAAGACAGTTGTTTCCTCCGAATCCTGAATTGCATGATGTTCCGCAACCTGTTGCAGCTAAATCACTCATGTTGTTTCCTCCTTGATTATATTTACAGTTTATATTATTCGGTCTCTTCCAATGTGTGCCGAAAAAAGAAAATCTTTTTATTTGCCTGCTGCTTTTCTGGGGGAAAACGGGGTTTAAAGAATTGTAAACCAAATGTAACAAACGTAATGAGAAGGTATGTTATACTCTAACAATGAGATACAAGCAGGGGAAAGGAGAGAGTATGAGGTATTTTAAAAGATGGGCAGCATGGCTGATGTCGGCGGTTCTTTTGGGAACATCGGCTCCCGCTGCGGTCAGCGCGGCTTCCGGCAAAGACCAGGTGACAGAGATGAAAAAGCTGCTTTCCGGCAGACAGGAAGCAGGATATGAGGAGGGAGAAGCACTGGTCATGTACCGGACGACGGCATCAGGGCAAAAGGGCAGATCCGCTCCTTTTTCCTCCGGAATAAAGGTTAAGCAGGCCTGGAACTTTTCGGCGGATACCAAAAAGAAGACGAGGAGCGCTTCTCAGAATTCCGCAGTTTCCATTGCCAGAGTGACTTCACAAAAGAGCACGGAGGATCTGGTCAGACAGCTGAAGAAGGATCCGCAGGTGATTGCCGCACAGCCCAATTATAAGATTAGGATTTTGGGAGGCAGCGATCCCTATTTTGACTTTCAGTGGGCAAATAAAAACAGCGGTCAGAATGGAGGCAGTACAGGGAAGGATGTCGGCTATGATCAGTTTTATGACAAGACATCCGGGTCCAAAGGCAAAGAAACGGTTGTGGCGGTAGTTGACACAGGAATTGACCTTGAACATGAGGATCTCAGGGACAGGCTGTGGACAAACAGGTCAGATGTGCTCTACGGCAGACATGGCTATGATTTTGTCAACCATGATGCAGATCCTTCCGATGATTACGGTCACGGAACCCACTGTGCCGGTATTATTGCGGCTCAGGCAGGCAACGGCAGGGGCGTTGCGGGTATCAGCCAGAGCAGCGATGTTAAGCTGATGGCACTGAAGGTGCTGGACGAAGACGGAGACGGTGAATTATCTGACGTGATCGATGCCTATTATTACATCTATAAGCAGCAGATGGAAGGTGTCAATGTGGCGGCTATAAACAATTCCTGGGGAATCGATGAGGCTGACGAACAGGAATTGATGAAATATTTGATCGAACTTGTAGGAAAGAAAGGGGCGGTGACAGTCTGTGCCGCCGGAAACGACAGTGAGGACAATGAAGGGAACGCATCCATTCCGGCAGGCATTGACAGCGATTATGTGATATCGGTTGCGGCATCCAATGAGAAAGACGGACTGGCGTCCTATTCAAACTATGGGAAAGAGTCTGTACATATGGCCGCGCCGGGAAATCAGATTTTGTCTACGGTCAATGAAGACTGTTTTAATCCTTCGATTTACAGTGACGGGGAGAGAAATTCAAACTGCCAGTTTTATAAAAACTATAATGACGGTGATGTCTCAGAGATTAAGACAGAGGGATCAGGCAGCATCGGAAAAGGTACGGTGGCGGTTTCTGAGGACAGTGACTATTTTGGAAAAGAATCTGCCGGAAAGTCAGCGAAGATTTCAGTGAAGAATGCAGAGCCCGGAGATATCTATACGGTATATCTTCCTTATGACAGCGCCAAGGGCAGCACAGATTCCTATTTGAGCACGATGCTCAAGGCTTCCAGCAGTCTGGCAGTGGAAGACGGGGCCGGACTGGTCATAGCAAAGGACTATAAGCTGGATGAAGAAGGTCAGATCGAAGATCCTCTGACGTCGGAAGATGTCACCATAAACATGATAACGGGTACGATCCCTATGATGGCAGCCAACGGCGAGTCGGATGTATGGGGACATCTGTCCTATCCAACCCGCAGCACAACAAAGAATGAAAAGCGTGCGGTTGGTATTTCACTGGTAGTATTAGAGAAGCAGAATTTTACGATCCGTCTGGATGACACTGCAGTCAGCAAGGCAGGTGTATTAAGCCGGGATTTCGGGAAATACGATTTTTCCAGCGGGACATCCATGGCTGCCCCTCTGGTGAGCGGTGCGGTGGCAAACACTTCCTGGTACTATGGGAAGAAGGATGCACTCTCCAACAGGGAGACAGTCCTTGGAATGACAAGAACAGTGAAGGATCTGCCCGTGATTACCAGGGGAGTTCTGGACGGCAGGAAGCTGTCTGATCAGAATGCAATCCTCACCGGCGCAGCAGTTTCCGGGGGCAGAGTCGTTCTCTCAGGGAAGGGATTCGGAACTGGAGGTACTGTAAAGGTCAACGGTAAGGCAGAAAAGGCAGTATCCTGGAGTGATACAAAGATCGTTCTGGAAAACAGACAGTTAGTAAACCGGGTGGGCGAAGTCGAGATCCTGACCGGCAGCGGAAAATCTGTCACTGGTTCATTTTATTTTATAAAAGGTAAAAACGGGCCGAAAAAAGTCTTTTCAGCCGAGGATATTACAGACGGCGGGGGTGCAGTCTCCGACGGCAGGAAGATGTATTATCTGGACAAAGAGCTGAATCTTTATGTGATGGATGAGGAGGAACAGGAATTTTCCAGAATATCCTCTATGGCACGGGAGAAAGCATTTGCAGGCATAAAGAAGGGAGAACTGGACCGGTCAGATCTCAGTCTGGATTCAGCACCGGTCTACTGTGACAGGGCTGTCTATGCGATAGCCGAGGCGGATTTGGGATATGAGACAAAAAGATCTCTTGTGAGCTACTCATTTCAGACGAAATCGTGGTCGAGAGTTGACTCCTATGTGACGAAAACAGGCGGGGCCAAACTGGAGGGATCAGCTCTGACCGCCTACAATGGGAAGATTTATGTGATCGGAGGCCGGAATAAAAAGACCGGAGCTATGGAAAAGAGTGTCTTTTGTTACGACAAGGAGAAAAAACAGTGGTCCAAAGCCCCGGGACTTCCGGAAGGGCGCTGCCAGAGTGTGGCCGTCCAGTCGGGAAATCAGCTGATCCTTACCCTGGGCAGCAGCGGAAAGAAAGGGGAGATTCCAAAGAATCTTGTTTACAGCGATAAGAGCAGGAAATGGGTGAAAAAATCAGCTTCTCTGATACCAAAAAATAAGGGCGAAGAGATCTATACGGCCATTGTGGGCGTATGCAGAGATGGTCTGGCCTACGTGGGGCTTAATACAGACGGCTGCGGAAATGTGTTCCGGTATTCTGTTTCCAAAGATCGTTTTGAAGCCATGGACTATCAGGCAGCCTTTGAAGAAGATCTCATAGGAACCACTGTTGGCTCAAGGTTTCTCTTCATGCCTGTGACGGAGCAGGAAGATTTCGATTATAAAAATTTAAACAGGAAGAAGACATCGGTTCAGGCTAAAGCACAGAGCGATGTAGACGACGAGGATTATGACGACAGCTGTACGGTGTATTCTTATCCTGTAACTTCCGGGCTTGTGACGGTAAAAGCAAAAACTAAGCATGGAACTATCTCCGGAAAAGGAGGATACCTGCCGGGGCAGAAGGTAACGGTAAAGCCGAAGGCCGCAAAATATTACTGCTATAAGCCTTCCACTATGAAAGCGGCAGGCAAAAAGGTGAAAGGCAGCAGCTATTCCTTCCGCATCACGGGAAATGTAACCGTGTCCGCAGTATTTAAAAAGACTGTGGTGAAACTGAATAAGAAAAAACTGACTCTCAAAGCCGGAGATAAATACCGTCTCAATGCAAAAGTAAAGACAGTTGGTAAAAAGAAGTCGGTTACATGGAAGACAAGTAAGAGCAAATACGCCACGGTTTCTAAAAAGGGCGTGGTAAAGGCGAAGAAGGCGGGCAGAGGAAAGACGGTTACGATCTATGCCAAGGCAAAGGATGGTTCCCGGTCCTATGCTAAAATCAAAGTAAAAATCCGATAACAATATAAAAAAGATCCCTGTGTTTCGCGCGATAAGGTATAATAAGAGATGCAGGGATTTTGTCTGTGCTTTTTCAAAAATTATGATCAGGAGGAATGTTTATGTTTAAAGACATATTACATAATGTACAAAAGCATCCGTCTCTTGTCCATTGTATGACAAACTATGTGACGGTCAATGATGTGGCCAATATTGTGCTGGCATCCGGCGGTTCGCCGATCATGGCGGATGACAAGGGTGAGGTGGAGGAGATCACGAGTATCTGTACCTCACTTGTGATCAATATCGGGACGCTGAACGCGAGGACCGTTGAGGCGATGGTGCTGGCAGGGAAGAAAGCCAATGAGCTGGGTCATCCGGTGATCCTTGATCCGGTGGGAGCAGGCGCATCCTCTATGAGAACGGAGACTGTTAAGAGACTGTTAAGAGAGGTTCGCTTCAGCGTGATCCGGGGAAATATTTCCGAGATCAAGACGGTATTTGAAGGCAGCGGTGCCACTCTTGGTGTGGACGCCAGCGAAGCAGATGCCGTGACGGCAGAAAACCTTTGGAAAGCAGCGGATATGGCAAAGTGTCTGTCTGCACAGACCGGTGCAGTCATTGTGATCACAGGAGCCATTGACATAGTAGCCGACGAGCACAAGGTTTTTGTTTTAAGAAACGGCAATCCGATGATGGCAAAGATCACCGGAACCGGATGTATGCTTGACGGAGTCGTCGCCGGATTTGTGGGGTCCAATCAGGACAGGGTTCTGGAAGCAGCAGCGGCAGCAGTGTGTGCCATGGGATACTGCGGGGAGAAGGCCAGGACAAAATGCGAAGGAACTTCTTCTCTGAGGATGCATCTGATCGACGCCATGAGCAGCCTGACGGCAGAGGAATTAGAAAGGGGTGCAAAGGTTGAGAGTAGAATCTGAGGCAATGACCCTCTATGCGGTGACAGATTCCGCATGGACAGGCGGGCAGACATTGATGGAACAGGTGAAAGATGCACTGGACGGAGGTATAACATTCCTCCAGCTCAGGGAGAAGGATTTGGAGTATGATGCGTTCTTACAGGAAGCAATAGAGATGGCAAAGCTGTCCAGGAAGTACGGGGTGCCGTTTGTTATCAATGACGAGGTGGAGATTGCCCTTAAATGCGGAGCAGACGGTGTTCATGTGGGGCAGGAGGATATGGCATGCCGGAATGCCAGAGATATTCTGGGGCCGGATAAGATCATAGGAATATCGGTCCACAATGTAAAAGAGGCATTAAAGGCACAGGCCGACGGAGCAGATTATCTGGGCCTTGGAGCCGTGAAAGCCACGCCCACAAAGACCGATGCCAGGGTGGTGGAGTTCGAAGAGATAAAAAAGGTATGTGATGCAGTGAACATACCGGTCGTAGCCATCGGAGGGATCAAAAAGGATAACATGATGGAACTGAAAGGCAGCCATGTGGACGGGATCGCAGTGGTCTCTGCCATTTTCGGAGCCGAGAACATTAGAAAAGAGACGGAAGAATTGCGAAAGAAAGCAGAGGAGTTGAGAATACGATGAAGACAGTATTGACCATTGCGGGATCTGACTGCAGCGGCGGGGCAGGGATTCAGGCTGATCTAAAAACCATGGCCGCCCACGGTGTGTACGGCATGTCGGCCATTGCGGCGCTGACGGCACAAAACACCACAGGGGTTGCGGGAATCTATCATGTATCCAGAGATTTTCTGGAACAGCAGCTGGACTGTATTTTTACGGACATTTATCCGGATGCGGTGAAGATCGGTATGGTTTCGGAAAAAGAACTAATCGAGGGAATTGCCGGAAAACTGAAACAGTATGGTGCAAAAAATATTGTCCTGGACCCGGTTATGGTGTCTACCAGCGGCAGCAGGCTGTTAAGCGGGGATGCCATCGGGACCTTAAAGGAGGTGCTGTTTCCGCTGGCTGATATCATTACGCCCAATGTGCCGGAAGCGGAAGTGCTCTCTGGAGTCAGTATAAGGACAAAAGAGGATATGGAAGAAGCCGCGTCAAAGATCGGAGAATATTTTGACGGATATATCCTGATGAAAGGCGGACACTCGGTGGAAGATGCAAACGATTATCTTTTTTATCACGGAAAGAAAAAGATGTTCCGCGGCACGAGGGTGGAAAATGAAAATACCCATGGGACAGGCTGTACGCTCTCATCTGCTATTGCTTCCAATCTGGCAATGGGATGTGATATGGAGACGAGCATTCAGAATGGAAAAGAGTATATTACCGGCGCACTGCTTGACGGGCTGGACCTGGGAAAAGGCAGCGGTCCTTTGAATCATATGTATCGGTTGAAATAGATTTTTTATCTAAAACAGATCAAAAAACTGCTGCTTCATGACAAACGAATAAAGTCATGGAGCAGCAGTTTTTAAAGTCTACTCGTGATTCATGCACAATTTTGCGCGTTTGATATCAGGAACCGCAGTTAAAATAGGAAGCAGGATCGCTGCGACGACCAGGCCGGAGCATCCCTGTACCGCATTGGAAGGAACGCTTAAAAGTGCCGGTCCCACGCCCTCAGTGATATAAGAATGAATAAAATAGCCGGTTACCACAAAAAAGATATCTGCCAGCCCGCAGGGAATCATGGCAATGAGTTCTTTAACTCCGTGGTTTGTCAATATTTTGTAAAGGGTTGCTGCAGTCAATGCTACTAGGAATTTGACAATAAAAGTCGTGGGAGCATAGTAAGCATAGCCGGAGAAAATGTCGGCAAAGGCGGAGCCGATACCGGCGGCCAGGGAACCGTACTTTTTCCCTAAGATCACACCGCTCAAAATAACGAAGGCGTCCCCCAGATGGATATATCCGTGAGTGGCAGGGGTGGGAATCTGGATAACCATGGTTCCCACGCAGCAGAGTGCGGTAAACAGAGCAGTATATACAAGTTTTTTTGTTTGATTCATAACATCAGTCCTCCTCTTGCGAAATCATATCGATTATTTTCATTTATCTTAATACAATATGTGGCATCTTTTAAAATGCCAGTTATAATGTTTTTGATGGTGCCAGACTGTTTTTCTTTCCTAAAACATGATCTTATGATATAATCTCCTAAAAAGATTCAGGAGGAAAGTATGATTAATTTGTATGAAAAAGGTGCTTATTTAGTGAACGGCACCGAATTGGTAGATGAAGATAACACAGAAAAATTAGCACAGCTTACAGGGTCTGCACTGTCAAAAGAAGAAGCCAGACAGAATACCATTGCATATGGAATCCTCAGCGATCACAATACATCCGGAAACATGGACAAGCTGATGATTAAATTTGATACATTGACTTCCCACGATATTACATTTGTAGGGATCATACAGACGGCGAGAGCGTCAGGGATCGAGAAATTCCCGGTTCCTTATGTGCTCACTAACTGCCATAACAGCCTCTGTGCCGTGGGCGGGACGATCAACGAAGATGACCACATGTTTGGGCTGACTGCAGCAAAGCGCTACGGCGGCATGTATGTGCCTCCTCATCAGGCTGTCATCCACCAGTTTGCCAGGGAGATGCTGGCCGGAGGCGGGAAAATGATTCTCGGGTCCGACAGCCATACCCGCTACGGAGCACTGGGAACAATGGCCATGGGCGAGGGAGGACCGGAGCTGGTAAAACAGCTTCTGAACCGTACTTATGACATTAATATGCCTTCCGTGGTAGGTGTTTACCTCACCGGGAAACCTGAAAAAGGGGTAGGCCCTCAGGACGTGGCTCTGGCCATTATCGGAGCCGTGTTTGAATGCGGATATGTTAACAATAAGGTGATGGAGTTTGTAGGACCGGGTGTGGCAAACCTGTCTGCCGATTTCCGGATCGGCATCGACGTTATGACCACAGAGACTACCTGTCTTTCTTCTATATGGAAGACCGATGACACGATCAAAGAATTTTACGAGATACACGGAAGAGAAAAAGATTACAAAGAATTAAATCCGGGAGCAGTCGCATACTACGACGGAATGGTGGAAGTGGATCTGTCAAAGATCAAGCCGATGATCGCCATGCCGTTCCACCCGAGCAACACCTATACAATAGAAGAAGTCAATGCAAATCTTAAGGATGTCCTGGCAGAAGTTGAAAAACGTGCTTTGGTCAGCCTTGACGGAGCCGTAGACTACTCTCTTCAGGATAAGATCAAAGACGGAAAGCTGTATGTGGATCAGGGGATCATCGCTGGATGTGCAGGAGGCGGATATGAGAATATCTGTGAGGCAGCCAATATCTTAAAGGGTGCCAGCATCGGCTCCGATGAATTCACCCTGAGCGTTTACCCGGCAAGTACGCCTGTATTCATGGAACTTGTAAAGAACGGGGCAGTGGCAGACCTGATGGCTACAGGCGCAGTTGTGAAGACGGCCTTCTGCGGACCGTGTTTTGGAGCAGGGGATACACCGGCCAACAATGCGTTCAGTATCCGCCACTCTACAAGAAACTTCCCGAACAGAGAAGGCTCCAAGCTGCAGAGCGGACAGATCGCATCAGTTGCACTGATGGATGCAAGATCGATCGCAGCCACTGCGGCAAACAAAGGTTACCTGACTCCGGCGACAGACATTGATACAGACTTCAGCGTGCCGAAGTATTTCTTTGACAAGACGATCTACGAAAACCGTGTCTTTGACAGCAAAGGTGTGGCAGATCCTTCCGTGGAAGTACAGTTCGGGCCGAACATCAAGGACTGGCCGGAGATGGCTGCACTTCCGGAGAATCTGGTATTGAAGGTCGTGTCTGAGATCCATGACCCAGTGACAACCACGGATGAACTGATCCCGTCAGGGGAGACTTCTTCTTACCGCTCTAATCCACTCGGACTCGCAGAGTTTACACTGTCCAGGAAAGATCCGGCCTATGTGGGACTCGCAAAGGAGATCCAGAAAGCACAGAAAGCCATAGAGGCGGGGAACTGTCCTCTGGATGCCGTGGAAGAATTAAAATCTGTGATGGAAGCGGTTCATACGAAGTATCCGGAAGCCGGCGAAGGAAATATCGGCGTCGGAAGCACGATATTTGCAGTGAAGCCCGGTGACGGCTCTGCCAGAGAACAGGCGGCTTCCTGCCAGAAAGTCCTGGGAGGATGGGCGAATATCGCCAACGGATATGCAACAAAGCGCTACCGTTCCAATCTGATCAACTGGGGCATGTTGCCGCTTACGATCGAAGAAGGAGAACTTCCGTTTAAGAATAAAGACTTCTTATTCCTGCCTGGTATCAGAAAGGCAGTAGAGAACAAAGACAGCAGGATCAGGGCTTTTGTTGTGGAAGACGGAGGACTCAGGGAGTTTGCTCTGACTCTGGGGGAACTCACCGATGACGAAAGAGAGATCATCCTGAAGGGATGCCTGATCAATTACTATAAAGAGGAGAACTGAGGAGCAGTATAAATGGTCGGAACTATTTGGGCGCTGATACCGCCTGTCATTGCCATTGGACTGGCATTGATCACAAAAGAAGTTTACCTTTCCCTGATGGTGGGGATCGCCTCCGGGGCTTTGATGTTTGAACATTTTCAGCCTGTGGAAGCGATGAATACCATATTTGAAATCATGACCGGAAAGATCGGGAGCAACTGTGATATCCTGATCTTTCTCGTGATGCTCGGTATCCTGGTGGCCCTGATTACAAAATCAGGTGCCTCCAGGGCATACGGAAAATGGGCGCTGAAGGCAATCAAATCAAAGAGACAGGCTATGTTTGCAACCTCTCTTCTGGGGACGGTTATTTTTGTGGACGATTACTTTAACTGTCTGACAGTGGGAACCGTCATGAAGCCTATCACAGACAAATATAAGATCACCAGGGCAAAGCTTGCCTATGTGATCGATGCCACCGCGGCTCCTATCTGTATTATCGCACCGATTTCCAGCTGGGCCGCTGCGGTGGGATCTTCCCTGCCTTCGGGCAGCAATATCGACGGATTTTCCCTGTTCGTAAAGGCAATTCCGTTTAATTACTATGCACTGCTGACACTTGTATTCCTTATATTTTTAATGATCCTGAATGCTGATTTTTCTAAGATGAAGCGGTATGAGGAGGAGAAAGGGAATGAGACACACGATCAAAAGCATGAGGCAGATGTTCCGGTCGTCGGAAAAGGACAGGTAAAGGACCTGATCCTTCCGATTCTGTTTCTGATTGCTTCCTGTATTGGATTTATGCTTTATACCGGAGGATTTTTTGAGGGAAAAGATATTATAACGGCATTGTCCGAATGCAGCAGCGGAAGAAGTCTTGTATTGGGGTCCTTTTCAACGCTGATCTTTACATTTCTTCTGTATATTCCGAGGAAGGTCGTGGCCTTCGTGGATTTCTGCGGGAGTTTCAGCCAGGGATTTAAGTCGATGACATCGGCCATCATGATTCTTTGCCTGGCATGGACTCTTTCCGGCATATGCGGAGAAGAGTATTTAAGGATCGGACAGTTTGTCAGCAGGATTATCAGCGGAAATACATCCGCAGCGGCTGTGCTTCCGGCCCTGTTTTTCCTGGCTGCTCTGGGCCTGTCCTTTGCCACGGGAACTTCCTGGGGAACATTTGGAATTCTGATTCCTATCTCCGCAGCTGTCGTGGGGAATGATATTTCTGCGCTGACGCTGCTGGTGGGGTCTGTTTTGTCCGGAGCCGTATGCGGAGACCACATTTCTCCGATCTCCGATACAACGATTCTGGCCTCTGCGGGAGCCGGATGCCGCCATATTGACCATGTTGCAACACAAATGCCTTATGCGCTTATTGTGGCAGTCTGCGCTGTAGTCGGATACCTGACGGCGGGAGCGTTGAATAACGGATTTTTAGGCCTGGCGGTTGCGGCCGGAGCCCTGGCTGTGGCCATGGCTTCCATCGTGTGGAATCTAAAAAAGAAGGCTTAGAGGTGATAAGATGAGCAATTTGGCCACAAGAGCAATAGAAGAAATAGGAAAAGTGATCATCGGAAAAGATCATATCATAAGGCAGGTCATGACTGCGATCCTGGCCAACGGCCATATTCTGATCGAGGATATTCCGGGTGTGGGAAAGACTACGCTGGCGATTGCATTTTCTAAGGTTCTGGGTCTGGATTATCAGAGGATACAGTTTACGCCGGATGTGATGCCTGCGGATATTGCCGGGTTTTCTGTCTATAAGCAGGGCAGTGAATCCTTTGAATACCAAAAGGGGGCGGCCATCACCAACCTTCTCCTGGCAGATGAGATCAACCGGACTTCGCCCAAGACCCAGTCGGCTCTCCTTGAAGCCATGGAGGAAGGAAGAATCACCGTAGATGGGGTGACGAGAGAACTTCCCGATCCATATGTGGTCATTGCCACACAAAACCCTCTGGGAGCGGTGGGGACCCATTCACTCCCGGAGGCCCAGCTTGACCGGTTTATGATCCGGATTTCCATGGGATACCCGGACCGGGAGAGTGAGGTGGCGATGCTCAAACAGGAGAGAGTCAATGTTGCCATCGATTCTCTGGAAGAGATCATACAGGTGACGGATCTCATACTGATGAAACAGCAGGCGGAGCGGATATATGTCCACGAGGATCTGTACCGGTATATTGTCGATCTTGTATGTGCCACCAGAAATCATCCGGATCTTAGCATGGGGATCAGTCCCAGAGGAACTATCTCTCTTCTTCAGATGGCCAAGGCAAATGCATATCTCGATGACAGAGATTATATGGTACCGGATGATATTAAGCAGATTTTCTATGCCGCATCCGCCCACCGTGTCATGAAAAGCAAAGAGGCGAGGATCAAACGCAGGACGGTCAGGGAGATTCTTACGTCCATAGCCGAAGAGATCCCTGTCCCAGAGAGCAGATAAGGAGCATCCATGATCATTGGAATCATCATCCTAAGCGTGATTTATGTTATCTTATATCAAAATATCATCGGAGGATGCCTTCTGGCATCCTTATTTGTTTTGGTGTTATTTTCCTGGTGGAACGTGCGGAGGAAGACATCAAAGCTTAAGATTGAAGTGTCTCTTGACCGGAAAGCGGCTTCAAGGAAGGAAGAGATTCATTTAAAGGGAATCTTTGAAGGAATCCGGTGTCTGGATGCCGCAGAGTGCGAGGTGACTTACCAGGTGCGCTACTGGCTCATGGGCCGGAAAAAAGTCATAAAGGAGAGATTTGAGTATTCCGGGAAGGAGTCAGAGGGCTTTTTGATCCCGCTTAAATTTGACCACTGTGACGAGGTGCACATAACGGTAGCTAAAATAAAAATGCGGGATATGACGGGCCTGTTTTGGGCAGATAAATTTGTAAAAGTCAAAGCCGGGGTGCTTATCATGCCGGATGCGTATCCGCTGGGCCGGATGTCAGATCAGTCGGTGGAGGCAAAGACCATGGACCCGTATGAGTATGACGGCCTCAAGGAATACCGGCCCGGAGACAAAGGCTCCAGGATTCACTGGAAACTGCTCGCGGGAAAAAATCTGCTGATGGTGAAGGACACGGAGGAAGAAAGGGAAGAAAAGCTCTTAATTTTTCTAAGTCTTCCGGAGCGGGGAGAGGCATATGATGATTTTTTTGCTGTATTTTTCTCTGTCTCAAAGTTTTTTTTAGAGCAGGGAATGCCTCAGACAATTTACTGGGGGACAAAGGAATACTACCTGGAACGGTATCAGCAGTATGAAGAATTGTTTGGGGAGATGTTTGCCTCAGACTTCGACGGAAACTTTGAAAACAGGGAGTATGAGGGAATTCATATTTATATGAGAGAGACAGAGCCTGACCTGATTTATGTCGAAACAGAATCGGAGACGAATACAGTTGACAGGAGCGGGCTGGAACAGGGAATCTATGATCTGGAATTATTTTAAATCAGACTGCAAGGGGTCTTTTTATATGAAGGAAAAAATTCAACCATATATGAAATATATATTTCTGAGCATGATATTTCTTGGCTTGACAGACAGTGTGTTTGTCGGGTTTTTTACGAGAGCCTTTCAATATTATCTGCTTTGTGCCGGTGTGGCGATCCTGACAGTGCTCTGCGTTTTGTTAGAAAGGTATCCGAAAGCCGTCTTTGGCGCAGTCGGCTTTGCGGTAGCGGCTGCATTTTTTTTAAGGAGCGCTCTTGCCAATGGATTTCAGGTGATCAGCAACCGGATGGCCGATGCAGTAAATCAAGTGTTTGATATGGGATTTTATTATTACGTGGATATCCGGCCTGAGTATACGCGGCGGGACAGTA
>OBWY01001543.1_pt1 | contig 13227 bp, 12 predicted proteins | sample 1538081 | NCBI WGS metagenome assembly OBWY01 (sample SAMEA2580089, study PRJEB22360) | human gut metagenome | biome: human gut; feature: human-associated habitat; material: faeces | place: Denmark | collected 2008/2010
GAAATTCTATTTTTTAAATATAATTTAATTTCTTTATTATCGTCGCTCCCCTTGTGGGAGCGTGGATTGAAATTATCATTACACTAAAACAAAATTCAAAAATGATAGTCGCTCCCCTTGTGGGAGCGTGGATTGAAATTTCCCGACTGGTGAAAGCAAATTGAAACTGTTTCTTGTCGCTCCCCTTGTGGGAGCGTGGATTGAAATAGGCCAGTCACCGGATCCGGAAGAGTATAGGAGAAGTCGCTCCCCTTGTGGGAGCGTGGATTGAAATTTTCAAGGAATCCGACATGTCTTTCCCGGCCGGGGTCGCTCCCCTTGTGGGAGCGTGGATTGAAATTCTCTACTTTTATACTCTACTCTCACAGCAGATGGTCGCTCCCCTTGTGGGAGCGTGGATTGAAATAAAGGCGATAATCTCAGCTAAGTAATTCAAGCCCGGTCGCTCCCCTTGTGGGAGCGTGGATTGAAATATTAATATACAACCTACCAGGAATACCGGATAAGTCGCTCCCCTTGTGGGAGCGTGGATTGAAATTTGTCGGTAAGTCCTGTGAACTGGCAGAGGGTGTCGTCGCTCCCCTTGTGGGAGCGTGGATTGAAATTCCACTTTGTCGTCATAATTTCCATCCAGTACCTGTCGCTCCCCTTGTGGGAGCGTGGATTGAAATCTGACATACAGCAATTCTCGCAACGTCTAAGCCCGTCGCTCCCCTTGTGGGAGCGTGGATTGAAATAATTTCAGCCCATGTATATTTAAATTCATCTATTGTCGCTCCCCTTGTGGGAGCGTGGATTGAAATATTTGTAACGGTGCTGGTCGATTTAATGCGTTTACTGTCGCTCCCCTTGTGGGAGCGTGGATTGAAATTTCCAGTACGATATTTACGAGATACGGATATCCGCGTCGCTCCCCTTGTGGGAGCGTGGATTGAAATAATTTCGCAGTCCTCGTATTCTCCATACGGTATTGTCGCTCCCCTTGTGGGAGCGTGGATTGAAATATTAATATACAACCTACCAGGAATACCGGATAAAGTCGCTCCCCTTGTGGGAGCGTGGATTGAAATGTATATTATTAAGACCAAACAGGAACATATTGTGTCGCTCCCCTTGTGGGAGCGTGGATTGAAATGATTAAACCAGCTTTTAGGAGATCGTCTCGCACCTTGTCGCTCCCCTTGTGGGAGCGTGGATTGAAATTTGAAAATGGGTTACAACGAAAGAATGAAACTGAAGTCGCTCCCCTTGTGGGAGCGTGGATTGAAATTGTTCAGGATTTTTCTTTGTTGGTCTACCGTCTTGGTCGCTCCCCTTGTGGGAGCGTGGATTGAAATATTTGTTTGTTTTTTCTGTTCTTCTTTTTCATCGTCGCTCCCCTTGTGGGAGCGTGGATTGAAATCATTCATGGATTTCTGCTTCAGGAATAGGTTCTTGTCGCTCCCCTTGTGGGAGCGTGGATTGAAATATAATACTCGGCATTGGCAGATGTCTGTAAGTAGTCGCTCCCCTTGCGGGAGCGTAAATTCAAATTAGATATTAATACAGAGGATATTTTGAGAAGATTGGATAGAATTATTGCATGATATGGAGAACCAAATGAATTTTGTTTTGATGTGATGTAAACATGTTTACTTCTCGGAGATATGTTGGATGAATGTGTGGAGCGCTTTCCATTTTAGATAATTGGTGATTTGAACGAAAAATATTGTAGCGGATGGAGTACGATTCAAATTACACTAGCTATCTATCGATCAATCTGCTACAATCATCTTATAGTGTGAGCTGAGAAATCAGCATAGCTGATTGTATATAGTAGGAAAATCCTGTGGGGTAAGGTCTAGCCAACCGCACGTACCGAGCCCTTGGAGTCAAAGCAGTAACGTTAGATTTAAGCGTAGGACAGGGAGTTACAGAGCCGAAGCGAAAGTGAAGTGATCTGGGAAATGATTGTGAGGTCAGAAATGATAGATATGCTTATTAGTACAAGCAACGACAAGTTATTTTATAAAATTTTATCCGTACAAAACAGTGTGGACAACAATATGGATTGTCAATGGAATTATACAAAGCATATCAAAAAGGGGCATTGAGCCGTTTGTTATCTCATTTGTAATCATGTTAATGCCATATATTGTGCAAGCGATTATTAAAGGACTAGATGGATTAGATGATAGGTGGAGAGTAAAGCAGTGCCTGGAAAAAGAAAGAAAAAGAGAAATATTCAAAAGTATATAGAAGATTACCTACAGAAAAACTTGAAGAAAAGGTAACAAAGAAAAATAGGGGGTACACGAAAGATGAGTGATAGCATTACCTTACATGAAATTTTAAGTCAATATCGGAAGAGCGATCTGGTGGAGATTGCAAAGCTTCATCATTTACATGGATATTCGCAATATAAAAAGGCGCAGATGGTTGAATTTTTGTGTCGTGCACTTCTTGATGCAGATGTGATGAGGAAATATTTTATGTATTTGAACGAAGCGGAGCTAGAATTATTGGATTCCGGCGAGAGTCAGGTTTGGATTGAATCAAACGAACATCAGTATGATTATTTGGCGGAAGGCGCCTATATCGGAATCGGTTATGACTGGGATGGAGGAGTTGTTTGTGTACCGGAAGAGGTGCGGAAGGCATATTTGAAAAATTGTGATACGATCTGGAAGCAAAGTCTTAACACGGATAAAAAGCTGTTAATGTATTTGAATGTATTGTCGGAACTATATGGTATGTGCTCAATTGAACAAGTGATAAATTTGTATGTGAGAGATGGCGGAAGTAAGAAGGAACTATTTGAAGTTATTTCTTTTTGTGAAGCGATACCGGAGAATAAAAAGTATTTTGAATTAAGAGGAGAGAAGTTGATTTTAAAACTTTGGACCGACGGAAATATGTATAAGGAGCTTCAAAAAAGACAAGGAGGCTGTCCGTTTTATGAGCCGACGAAGGAAGAAATTGAACATTTGGGGACGAAAGGCTATCTTCCATTTAACAAATATATGCTGGAACTGAAGGATTTCTTTATAAAAGAAGGACATGAAGAAGAGCGCGAGGCAGAATTGCTTTGTAAAACCATTCAGATGATTATCCGCACCGGTGGTACATATGAGCATATTCGGGATGTGCTGGAAGTAGGATTTATGGACTTTGATTATGTTTCAACGAATGAAAAGCTGCGGAGACAGCTATTGCAGAGAATCGACAATGTATGGGAGCATACGAATACCGTGATGAGGCGTGGGCATATGATAAAAGAAATGGTTGCGGAAGAACCGAAGAGTAATATTATTGCATTCCCGGGAAATAAAAGATAGGGATTTTTTGGGAAAATTTTACAAAAGTTTTCGTAATCACCTTGTACATTATACACCGATATGCTATTCTGAAAAAAATGTAACAGTTCAGCTATAACAGCTCAAATTAGCTGATTTGTTATAGAAAATCGGTAATGGAGTGCAATTATATGAAAATTCAAGAAAAGATGAGAAAGCCGATGTTGGAGGCGAAATATTTGAATGTAGAAAATACAGACAGATACCGTCCAATTATCCGGCTTTTTTATTTGAAATATGAAAAATTAAAATATTGGATGTATCAGGAAGAGGTTTACGAAGAGCTGAAAGAGGATCCCTATTTTTCTGAGTATACGCCGGAACAGTGTCAGCAGGACCTGTCGGCGTTGACATCCTGGGGAAATCTGGTCACGATTCAGGATACGAGAAAAGTGACAACGATTGAGGAGTTTAAAAATAAGAAATTTCGCTACCAGCTTTCAGAGGCAGCCGTTGAGATTGAGCGAATGGTCATCCGTATTGAAAACCTGTTTATCAAAGGCTCCTCATTGGAGCCTACTTTATTGGAGAGACTTCGGATCAATCTTGGCAAATTTGGGGGAATGGCTTTAGAAGAAGGAGAAAAATTATATGGCTGGTGGAATGATTTGAACAATGATTTTATTCGTCTGAATCAGAATTATCAGGATTATATGAGAGAGTTGAATAGTGTAAAAGCGGAAGAGATGATGAAGACGAAAGAATTTCTTGTGTTTAAGGACAGATTGATCGAGTACCTTCGTTCGTTTGTAAAAAGTCTGCAGATTAATGTGACCGCGATTGAGCAGCAACTTCGAAATATGGACGAAGAGGTTGTAAAAAGTGTATTGGAAAAGGTGACGGCATATGAACTGTCTATTCCCCGAATGGATGTGGAAATCGATGAGCAGATGATTTATGACAAGATGAAAGGACGTTGGGAGAGCATTTCGGAATGGTTTTCCGGGAAAGACGGAGTGGAGTCGGAAGCAGGAAAAGTGTTTGACACGACAAATGAGATTATCCGAAAGATTACAAGATATGCAACGCGTATCAGTGAGATGAGCAATCAGGGTTCAAACCGTCGGGAGGAATATAAGAAACTGGCAGAGATGTTTGGCAAATGCAGGGATATCAAGGAAGCGCACAGGTTGTCGGCGGTTGTGTTTGGGATTGAAAAGCCGCTTCACCTTAAAGGAGAACTGCGAAGGGACACAGACAGCATCAACAGTGGGGTGTATGAGGAAGCCCCACATATTGTGACGGTGACTCCGAGAGTGCGTACATATCGGGAAAAGGCGAAACGAAGTGGGATTGTTGACCGTTCAAAGGAGAAAGAGGAGATGCGTCTTTTGATGATACGGCGGCTGGAAGAGGAGCGCATGTTATTAAAAAGCTATATTCACGATGGAAAACTGGAGTTTGCGAGTCTTCCGGTGATAGAACCGCATGTGCGGGATGTGTTTTTGCTATGGCTGTCGAAGGCATTGGAGAGGAAAAATCATCGGGCAAAAACAGAGGATGGTCAGGTTTATTATATTGAGCAGGCAGATGTGAAAGAGTATTGTACCTTGGAATGTACGGATGGAACATTTCAGATGCCGGCCTATACGATTGTATTTGAAGATGGAGAATAAAAATGAAAGCATTGGAACTATTACTGAACCGCAGATGGATTTTAAAATCCAAAGAGCGGGAATTGTATTATCAGGTAAAAGAGGCGCTTTCATCGGGGGAAGAGAAGAAGTTCCTGATGGAAAAGCTTGGATATCAGGTGATTGTAAATCCATACATGATCAAGGCAGAAAAGATGCCCGCAATTCCGGAAAACTGGATGGGGATTTTGGAATTTAAAGAAACGATAGAGTATGTGTTTTTTTGTCTTGTACTGATGTTTTTGGAGGATAAAGAAGCGGAGGAGCAATTTGTCCTGTCGGAGCTGACAGAGTATATACAGAGCCAATATAAGGAAGAACAGATTGACTGGACTGTTTACCGATACAGGCGTCACATGATAAAAGTAATGAAATATTGTGTGTCTTGTGGGATTTTGAATGTGGATGACGGAAGCGAGGAAGGGTTCGCAAAAGATGACACAAGTGAAGTGCTGTATGAAAATACAGGAGCATCTCGCTATTTTATGAAAAATTTCACACAGGATATCATGGGATACACTACGCCGAGGGAGTTTGAAAAGGAAGAGTGGATTGATGTAAATGAGGATCGTGGAATCGTCCGCAGACAGAGGGTATATCGTAAACTTTTGATGACGATGGGAATGTATAAAGATGCAGAATCAGAGGAAGATTTTGCCTATGTCAGAAATTATAGAAATATGATACAGGGAGATTTGTCGGACTTATTTGACTGTGAACTGCATGTCCATAGCAGCAGTGCATTTCTCGTATTGGGGGAGGAATGTAGATTGGGAAGATGTTTTCCGGAAGGTAATACGCTCTCCGATATTGTTTTATTGACCAATACACTCATAGAGGAAAAAGTGGCAAATGGGAAGATTACGGTTCCGATGGATGAACAAATCGGTATCCCAAAGGAAGTGTTTCGTGCAATTGTGGAGGAATGTAAGGAAAAATTCGGTCAAGGTCTGAATAAAACGTATCGGGAGATGACGTTTGCGGAATTTTATCGTGAAGTATCGGATTATATGGAAGAATTGATGTTGATAGAAATTGGACGAGATGATGTGAAAATAAAGACGGTAGCAGGGAAAGTCTGTGGGAAATATCCGGAAGATTTTTTGAAAAACGGAGGACGAGATGAATAGTAAATGGCAGATCAACAGAGTTGGGTTACTCGATTTTTGGTATTATGATGAGGAAGAATTTGATTTTCTAGATGGGCGTATGCTGCTGCGCGGGGCAAATGGTTCCGGAAAGTCCGTAACAATGCAGAGTTTTATCCCGCTTTTATTAGATGGAAATATGCGGCCGGAGCGTTTGGATCCCTTTGGATCGCGTGCCAGAAAGATGGAGAATTATCTTCTGGAGGAAGGAGATGAGCGCGAAGAGCGGACTGGTTATCTTTATATGGAGCTAAAGCGTGTGGAAAGTGAAGAATATGTAACGCTTGGAATCGGACTTCGCGCAAGAAAGAATAAAAAGTTGGAATCGTGGTATTTCTGCGTCACAGATGGAAGACGTGTAGGAAAAGATTTGTTCCTATACAAAGATGTGGAAAATAAGATTACCTGCTCGAAAGGGGAATTGAAATATCGAATCGGAGATGGCGGAAAAGTGATGGAGACGCAGGGAGAATATGCACAGTGTGTCAATCGTCTTCTTTTTGGTTTCGAGACACAGGAAGAGTACAAGGAGCTTTTAGAACTTTTGATTCAGCTTCGTACGCCCAAGCTTTCAAAAGATTTTAAGCCCACGGTTATCAACGAGATATTGAGCGGTTCCCTTCAGACACTCTCGGAGGACGATCTTCGCCCAATGTCTGAGGCAATTGAAAATATGGACAATCTGAAAACCAATCTGGATACGTTAAATGAAAGTATCCGCGCGGCAAGGCAGATTGAAAAAGTATATGATCAGTATAATCAGATTGTTCTCTATGACAAGGCGCTGTTATTTTCTAATGCTGGAAAATCTTATGAGAATTGTGTGAAAAATGGAGAGCAGATTGCAAACGATTTGTCTGCTCGTACAGAGGAACTTCAGAAGGAAGAAGAGCATTATGAAGCGTTGAAGCAGGAAGAGGAGATTCTAAAAGAAGAGAAAGCATCGTTGGATAAGAGTGATGCGGCACGTTTGAAAGAGCAGGAGAGCAAACTGGCAGAAGAACTTTTGGAAAAACAAAAAGAGCGACAGGCAAAGGAAAAGCAGGAAGAGGAAAAGAGAGAAAAACAACTGGAGACAGAAGAGAAGATAAAGACCGAAACGGAAAAGACGGACTGTATTTGGGCGAATATCGAAGAACATTTGGAAGAAATGGAGTCAGAACTTCAGGAGGTTCCATTTGACGAGTTTACCTTTTTGAAAAACGATATTTTGCAGGACAGAGAAAAAGAGCAAAGCTTTTCTTCGCATCATCAGCTTTTGAATGACTACACAAAGAAGGTAGAGCATGGAAAAGAAGCGCTGTTAGAAGAAAAAAATTGTCAGGACAAATATGACCGTTGCCTTTTGGAGCTGGATGTCTGCAGAGATGAAAGAAATCTTGCAGAAAAAGAAGTACATCAGTATGAAACCCTTTTGCATGAGACAAAGTCGGAATTGACAGAGCAAGTATATTTGTGGGAAAAGCAAAATCAAGAGCTGCACTTGCAGACAGAGACGATGCAGAGCATGGCAAGAAAAATAGAATGTTATGAGATGGGAAGTGACTATTCGGAGATTCGGGAATTGGCAAAACCCAAACTGTATGAGTTGGAGAGGCGGTTTTCAGAAGAACGAATGGCGCTGGAGCACGACTTGAAGGAAATGCAGGAAAGCTTGCAGAACAAGGAAACGGAACTGGAAGAGTGGAAGAATCAAAAAGATCCGGAGCCGGAGCAGTCGGATTGTGTAAAAGCAAATCGTGAACTGCTGAAGGAAAAAGGGATTCCATATTTGCAGTTTTATAAGACGATAGAGTTTGACCGCACAATCGGAGAAGAGCGTATGAACCGTTTAGAAGAGGCATTGCTTGAGATGGGGATTCTAGACGCCTTGCTCATTCCAAAAGAGTATCGGGAACAGGTATATGCGTTAGATCAAGGTGTGTGTGACCATTATCTGTTCAGCGATGTGGAGCATGTGAAGTCAAATCTTCAGGAAGTGTTGGAAGTGGATAATGGAGAAAATGATATTTTGCTGTACCAGAAAATTTCCAATATGCTTTCGGCAATTGGATTTGGAGGAAAAGATGCAGAGCGTGGACATTCATGGATTGATGCGGATGGAAATTATCGAATCGGCGTTCTCGAAGGAACGATTACAAAGAAATATCAGGCTCGCTTTATCGGCGTGCGTGCACGAGAAAAATACCGTCAGGAGAAAATAGAAGAATTGGAGGTTATCTGTGCAGAGCTTAGAGAGTGTGTGGAACAGTTGGAAAGACAGTTGGAAGATAATGCAGGCAGGGCGAAAAAGTTAACAGAAGAGTGGAATGTATTTCCGGGTGAGGAAGATTTGAAAACGGCGGCAAAGGAATTTGCGGATCGTGAATATCGACTGGAACTGAAAAATAAAAGGCTTTGGGAGCAGCAGGCATTGGTGGAACAGGAAAGAAAGCTGTTGGATGAACTGCGTATCAAGGTGCGGGAGGTTTGTGGGAAATGTTATCTTGCGCCGAGGTTAGATTTATTTACAGAAGCGCTTGTGGCATTACAACGCTATAAAGAGCTGCTTTCAGAATTACAGGTCGCTCATGGAAGCTATCAAAATGGACTTCGTTATATTCGGGGGCAAAGCGAGAATTTAGAAGATTTAGAAGCCGATTTGGACGATATTCGCTATGAGAAAAATCAGATTTCTTTGAAGGTGAGGGAGCTGGAAGGCTATCTTCTTTCTGTGCATAGACAACTGGAATTGACAGATTATGAACAAATCAAAGAGCGGCTGGACCATTGCATGGAGCGTCTTTTAAGGCTCCCGAGAGAACGGGAAAATTGTGTGCGAGGACAGGAAGCCTTGCGGCAAGAGATAGAAGCTCTAAAGGAAAAGAACAAAGAGAATGAAAAAATGCAAAACGAACTTCGTACGAAAAAAGAAAGATACCAGAATGTTTTCGAGTTGGAATATCGACTTGGATATGTAGAGCAGGGACTTACGGACACAGGAGATGCGTACGAGCAGGCGAAGAAGATTTGCAGCTTGTTTGCGGGAAGCTTTGGAAATAAGAAACAAACGGATTTGTTTGGAAATCTTCAGGAGGCATACCACCAAAACAGAGGATATTTATTGGACTATCAGATTACACTCCAGCCTCTGTTTGAAGAACTGGACGAGGAGAGCAGTTTTTTGGATATGAGTGTAAAGCGAATCGATGTCTCGGCAAAATACCGTGGGACAGCGGTGAAATTCAAAGAGCTCATTGAAAAAATGGATGAGGATGCAGAGGTGCTGGAACGCCTTTTGAGTGACCGGGACCGAGAGCTGTTTGAAGATATTTTGGCGAATACAATCAGTAAAAAGATTCGGGGAAAAATTCAGGCGAGCAAGCGCTGGGTAGAGAAGATGAATACGCTTATGGAGTCCATGCAGACGTCAAGCGGGTTAAAATTGAGTCTTCGCTGGAAAAATAAGAGAGCGGAAAAGGAAGACCAATTGGATACGAGAGCGTTAGTTGAATTGCTGCAAAAGGATGTGGAAATTATGCGCGAGGAAGAGGTGGAAAGCCTTTCTAGACATTTCCGCTCAAAAATAGAAGAGGCGAGAAAGCTTACTCAGGATGTCGGTTCTGTCCAATCTTTCCATGCGACGATGCGTGAGGTGCTGGACTATCGAAAGTGGTTTGAATTCCAGTTAGAATGTCAAAAGACAGGGGAGAAAAAGAAAGAACTGACAGACCGTGTATTTTTCACATTTAGTGGAGGGGAGAAGGCGATGGCAATGTATGTGCCGCTGTTCTCTGCTGTGGTTGCAAAATATGCGGGGGCGCGTCAGGATGCACCGAAGCTGATTTCTTTGGATGAGGCTTTTGCGGGAGTCGATGAGACAAATATTCGCGATATGTTCCGTCTGATGGTTGAATTTGAGTTTAACTTTATGATTAACTCTCAGATTTTGTGGGGAGACTACGACACGGTTCCGGGACTTGCGATTTACCAGTTGATTCGCCCGGAAAATGCAAAATTTGTATCGGTGATTCGTTATATTTGGAATGGGAAAATGAAAATTATGGTGACCGGAGAGGAAGCGCAACAAGATGGAAGAAGATAAAAAGCAAATGCTTCAGAAATGTGTGGATTATTTTAAAGAACGTCCGGTCTATCAGAAACTGTTTCGAAAAATGAAGGCAAAATATGAGAGTCTGGGACGTGTCGGTGGAAAAGTAGTGCTGACCGGGTTAAGCGCTGTGGATAAAATGCAGCTTGGAGGATTTTTACAGAAGGATTATACTGAGAATAAATCCGTTACAGTGTCTGCAGAAGTTTTTGAAGCATGTTTGGCAAAAAGCAGATTTGCAGGAATTTCTTTAGAAGAACTGCTGGAAGTCTACTTTGGCGGCAGGCTGATAGCCAAAAAGGAAGAGAGGGAAGAAGAAAAGCGAAGAAAAGATGCCTTTTTCATGGAAGTGCAAAAAGGGTATGAAAATACACTTTCCGGAAAATGGCTGCAAACTACTTTGAAAGAACATACAGCCGGATATGAAATATTGATTCAGCAATACAATAGTGATCCGGAAAATCTGCGAATTGTGTTAAAACACGTTTTGGAGGCTGCAACTTGGCTTCAAAGCATGAAAGAAAAGGAATTACTGGCCGTTTTTGCTGCAAAAGTGACCGGAGATCCACATTATTTTGATGTGGGAACCGTGGCAGAAAAATTGCTGTTGACTATGCTTTCATCATATTTACAGGAAGAAAAGGACATCAAACTGTCAGAAACAGAAAGAAAAAGCCAGATTTTTTATCGTGCGGGAATCCTAAAAGATGATTTGTCAAATGATACTCTTGCCTATGGAATACGTGCATGGAAACAAGATGGAAGTTTACATGAGGGAATAGAAGGTTTTTCCAAAGAAGGAGAACCTGTCAGACTGACACTTCGTACAATCGGGAATTTGCAGTCTGTTAGCGCGAGACAGGAACGGATTTATCTTATGGAGAATCCGGCTGTATTTTCTGTACTTGTAAAAAAATATCCGGACTGCGCAGCAATCTGTGTAAATGGACAGCCGCGTCTTGCGACACTTCTTTTGCTGGATTTTTTGAAAGAGAACCATACATTTTACTATCAGGGAGATTTTGATCCGGAGGGATTGTTGATTGCACAGCGTTTGAAAGAACGCTATGGAGAACGGTTTAAACTTTGGAATTATCGGGTAGATTGGTATGAGCAATATTTGTCAAACGTAGAATTAAGTGAAGTGCGGATGAAAAAATTGGAAAAAGTATCACTTCCGGAATTGCAGGAGCTGAAAAAATGTATGCAGGAAAAGAGGCGGGCAGCTTATCAGGAAGCAATGCTGGGCAGTATGTGAAAGGGAATTTTCCTGTTTTGCAAGAAAGATTTATATATCTAAAAAGAGACACGGGATGACATTTGTTCACTGCTGGAATATTGTTTGATTGTTTCAGGCAGCGCGGTTCGAAAAATAAGAAAAATATAATTTATAACCTGTTGCTTGTCATGTTTTTCTTTATTTACAATCCATTCCAGCAATGTCCCGGCGATTGCCTCTGTATAAAAACAACTTAAAAATGTTTCGAATTCTTTTGGGACAGTAATTTCAGTCAATTCTTCTATTTTTTTAATAACAGAAGTTGTAATTTCAATAAAGTCAGCATAAAAAAATCGTTTTAACTCATCTCTGCCGACAGAGTAATAAATATTATTCAAAAACACATCATTTTTTTCGACATAATCCATTACAAAAAGAATTGCTTCTTCATAATCAATGATCAGATCAAAGTTTTTCACAACGTCAATCGCTTCTTGTTCTAATGTCCATTTCAATAAATCATAAACATCTGTAAAGTGATAATAAAAAGTTTTTCGATTTACATTGCAGACGCGGATCAATTCACTGACTGTCACTTTAGAGAATGATTTCTGTACAACAATTTGTTTTAAAGCCTCGGCAAATAATTTTTTAGTATTTAAACTGGTCACTTCATATTTCATTTCAAAACCTCCTGTGAATTTAGTATACAGTTGTCCGAAAAGCAAATCAATGGTTAAAAGTTCGTAATTTTCCCATCAAATAGGGGAAATTTGTCCGTATTTTACACAATCATAGTATTTTGACCGTTTATCAGGAAAATAATTCTTTCTATAATGGCTTTCGTCAGTGAAAAGGAGGTGTGCTGATAAATGGAGAAAAATATTCAACAATATTTTTACAAGATTACTTTGGTCACGCCTGCAGGAACACGATGCGGTTACTTGCAGATGAAGGTGGAAGATGGTTTGATCTCTGGATGCTGTGATATTTTAAACCATAAGAGCATGATTTCAGGAGAGCTTTTAGGTGACGGGGTATGCAAAGTGACAGGGACACTGACATCGCTTATGCAGAAATTTATATACACGGCAATCGGTTATTTTGACGATGAATCAATTGAATTGACACTGGCAGGAACAAAAATAATTATCAGTTAACCGGAATTGCCGCAAGGAGGAATTAGTTATGGGATATATTGAAATGCGAAACAGTTGTAAAACATATCAAATGGGAGAGACAAAAATATTTGCAAACAGGGATGTGAGTTTCTCCATTGAAAAGGGGGAACTCGCAATTATTCTTGGCTCGTCGGGTGCCGGAAAATCAACTGTACTGAATATTTTAGGAGGAATGGACACCAACGACAGTGGAAATGTAATTATAGATGGAAAAGATATTTCCAAGTACAATGCAAGACAATTGACTACATACCGGAGAAACGATGTCGGGTTTGTTTTCCAGTTTTATAATTTAGTACCGAACCTGACTTCGAAAGAAAATGTAGAGCTTGCTTCGGAAATTGTAAAAGATGCGCTTGATCCACTTCAGGTGTTAAAAGATGTGGGATTGGCAAAAAGAATCAATAATTTTCCGGCGCAGCTTTCGGGTGGGGAACAGCAGCGTGTTGCCATTGCGAGAGCGATCGCAAAGAATCCGAAAATTTTGTTGTGTGACGAACCAACCGGTGCGCTGGATTATCAAACTGGTAAGCAGGTGCTTCAGATTCTTCAGGACATGTGTAGAAAAAAAGCGCAACTGTTGTAATTGTCACTCACAATGGTGCCATTGCTCCGATTGC
>OBWY01001561.1_pt1 | contig 13106 bp, 9 predicted proteins | sample 1538081 | NCBI WGS metagenome assembly OBWY01 (sample SAMEA2580089, study PRJEB22360) | human gut metagenome | biome: human gut; feature: human-associated habitat; material: faeces | place: Denmark | collected 2008/2010
AACACACCTTGACAGTTAAGCAGAACAGTTATACTGTGTTGTATAACAGCTAAACAGCTGGGGTGCTAGTCAACCACAATCGAAAGGGGCATAGGTGAAACTGATCATCTCATCCGTGTCCGGTGAACCCATCTACGAGCAAATCAAAACCCAAATCCATTCGGCGGTGCTCAGCGGCGAGTTGAAGGCGGGCGAGGCCCTGCCTTCCTTGAGGAAACTCGCCAAGGAGCTGCGCATCTCCGTACTCACCGTCACCAGGGCGTACAACGAACTGGCCGATGAGGGCGTGGTGCAGAACATTCAAGGCAAAGGCACTTTCGTGATGGACAAGGGCAACGAACTGATGCAACGTCAGCTCGAAACCCGGATTCGTGAAAGCCTGGCCGAGGCAAGCCGGGGCGCCAAAGCCGCCGGCATTCCGCTGGACGCATTGGACCGCATGCTCGAAGAGGAATACCGCAAGGAATAACCTCAAGAAAGGACCATGGACATGACCGCCATATCCGAATCCGACGCGATGGCGTTGCAGGTCACCGACGTCACCAAACACTATGATTCCGGCTTCACGCTGGACGACGTGACCTTCGACCTGCCCAAGGGCTACATCATGGGACTGATCGGCCCGAACGGCGCCGGCAAATCCACCCTCATCAAACTCATCCTCAACATGATCCACCGCGACGCCGGTTCTATTCACGTGCTCGGCCTCGACAACATCGCCAACGAGGAGCCCGTCAAAGAACAACTCGGCGTGGTGTTCGACTTCAGCTACATGCATGAACAGTGGCAAGTCAAGAACATTGAACGTATTGTCGCGCCACTGTATCCATCATGGGACGGTGGATGCTATTACAAGTATCTGGATACTTTTGGCCTTGGTGACGCACAGAACGGCAAGAAACATATCAAGGATCTTTCCCGCGGCATGCAGATGAAGCTGATGCTCGCCATCGCATTGAGCCATGACGCCAAACTGCTGATTCTCGACGAGCCGACCAGCGGACTCGATGTGCTTGCCCGCGACGAACTCATGGATATCCTGCATGCCTACATTGAGGATGGCGAACATTCGGTACTGTTCAGCACCCATATCACTGCCGACCTCGAACGTGCTGCTGACTTCATTACCTACATCACCGATGGCCGTCTCTACTACACCGGTCCGAAAGACGAGTTTGAGGAATCGTTCCGCCTGATTAAGGGCGGTCCAGACGAACTGGCACAACTGCCTGCGGACGTAGTGCTGGGCTCACATACGTATGCCACCGGATTCGATGCGCTGGTCCGGTCAGACAGGCTTGATGCTGTTGCGTCGGTGGTTTCGGGGCTTGTCGTTGAATCGGCTTCCATTGATGACATCATTCGACTGACCAATGCCCATGATTCCAATCGTGACTTGAGCGGGAGGTGAGCGGCCATGGAGGCAATACTGAGGGTGTCGCGGTCTCGGCAACATGCATTGACCACTGCATTGCGCGTCGATATGGCCTACCTGTGCGTCGACGTACGGACTGTGCTCTCGTTGTTGTTGGCACCGTTGTTCTCCGTCATCTTTCAAGGTGAAGCTTATGGTGATGGCTTCGGCTATCGCATGGGTGTCATCATGACGGTATTCACCTGCACCATGTGGGTGCTAACCATGGCGGTTGCTGACTTACAGAACGGATATCGACTTCGTGGCATTATTCCGGCTTCGAGGAAGAGTCAGGTGGCCGCGCGATATGTGGTTGGATTGGTGATTTCCGTATTGTCGATAGCGATGATTGTTCTGATTGACGGGTTGCAAGTGCTGGTCAATCCAGATTGGTCATTCGCGGGCAATCTGTGGGCGGCGCCGTTGGGAGGTTTCTGCACCGCGCTGATGGTCGCGCTTATCGTGCCCACGGGTTATCTGTGGACCAAACTAGGCGGTCTTCAAGTCACGATGATGGTGATCTATGTCGTTGCATTGGCTGTATCCATACTGCTATCTATTTTGCCTGCTTCGGTGACCAGAGGATTGGCCCATGCCGCGAATGCCATCATCGCGCAACGATTGTGGCTGGTTATTGCGGTATTGACAACGACGGTTGTGGCATATGGAATCTCGTATGTAATTGCCTCTCGCATATTTGCTTCAAGGGAATGGTGACGATGAACTGGAAATCCGTAGTAAAGCAATGTCGATTCGATTGTGTCGGGATGGGTCTGTTTAGCGTGGCGAATATGGTATTTCTGCTGGTTCTCCCGGTGCTGTCTATCGTGGTATCGCTGGCGATGATATCGACCCACGTCGATGAACACGTTGCCAGTGGTCTGATGGGCGGACTCGGAGGTTTGGCATCGACGATGGCATGTATGAGTGCATTGGGGCCTGCGTCATCCGAGGAATCTGCAGGGCACAGTGCCATGCGAGGGCTGATTCCTGTTTCACGCACTGCACAAGTTGTAGGTCGGTACCTTTTTCTGTTGGTGGTTGGCCTGCTCTGGGCTTTGGACGTGGTGATATGCAGCGGCGTCTTCATTGTCTTTGGCGATATAGCAGATATGGGGTGGATCGGTACCTTGGCAGCAGGTGCTTTCATCTTCGCTTTGGCTATCATTCTTGGGTCGGTGCTGCTGGCCTGTGCATACCGGTTCACCTTCCGCAAGATGATGGTGGCCTCTGTCGCGGTCATGGTTGGCTTGTATGCCGTCATTGCGCTGCTGGCCCGATTGCCTGTTGACTGGCAATGGCTTTTGCTGAATATTACCGATTTCCTGACGATCTGGTGGCATACGGCGCTTGTTCTCGCCGTGCTGTGTCTGCTCGCATATTTTGGCTCCATGCTTATAGCCATCCGCATCTACCGAGCCAAAGAACTCTAGCCACGCATTTGTCCGACCGCGAATGAAAAGAGACCGACAGGAATGATGAGGTGCCGTAACGAAGGTTTTGAAAACAAGTGGTAAAGACAATCGGTACGGTATATTGCAGAAAATCTAAAACTTAAATTTGGAGGAGACTGCAATGAAATCATTATCTGAACAACTCGGAGGCACTTATACCCTACAAGGCGATTACTATCTACCCGACCTTGCCCTACCAACCGAAGAAGAAACACAACCTATTGGCATATGAGGACAGCGGCATAAACGCTATCTACAAGACCATAAGCGAGTGACTTATACAAACTTGCTTACAAGCGGAAATTTGAACGCTTATCTTGCCGATATTAACGAGCAAGCAGAAAATATGTTTTCTCGCTGGTAAAAGAAATGGCGAAAATGCAGGGTGTAACTGAGCAATTAAAGACAAAGAACCAAATGGTGTGGGTGGGTAAAATGAACTCAATCCGCAACGCAGCTATCGAAGTGGTAAACAAGGAGATTATATTTGCATAAAATTAATAGCCTCAGACCGTTTTGGCCTGAGGCTATTTTTCTGAAATCAGTAAATAATGTTTCCTTCTTCATCAAGTTTATATGTATAAATAAAACCACTTATAAACCCGGACGGACCTTCCGCTCCACAATATGGACATATAGCCGTTTCTCTATCTTTGCCTCCGGGATAAGGATTGCCCGTGCTTTTGTAAGCGTATTTTTTACGTTATTGAGGTTGCAGGTATAAGGGTGTGAGTTATGGGCGATTTTGCGCCGTAACTCGCACCCTTATACCTGCAATTGGCTAAATGAGCCCTTTCTACCTGCAAAAATGCTCCGTAATTGGTACCGAAATACCTGCAATATATGAGAGATACGAGAATTGGACGTTCTGGCGGATCTAATTCGACCCTTTATACCTGCAATGACTCGACAATTGACCGAACTGAATATTCGTTGCAGGTAATTCGGTACTAATTAACGGAAGCTCACAAGAAAACAACGCCTGACACATGCCTGACAATGCCCGTGCATACTCGGACGCTTGGCTTGCGGCATCAAAAAACCGATACGCGCCGGTAAAGCACGTATCGGTTTCAAAAAATGACCGTTATACAAACGTCACGTGGACTATTACAGTGACTGGGCGGCCTTTTCTACGTAGTCCTCCATGCCGTCGATGGCCACGACGTCCTTGAAACGCACGTCGGCGGTCTCGAGGCCACGCAGGGCGCCCGGGGCAGTGGTACCGGTCTCACGGGCCAGCACGTCCATGCACTCGAAGTCGGTGCCGGTAGCGTCGAAGCCCAGAGCCTCGTTCACCACGCGCGGGAACTTGTAGGGGCTGGCGGTGGAGAGCAGCACGCGTGGGGTCAGCGGATCGCGCGGCATCTGCTCAAGCAGGTAGTAGCCGCAGGCGGTGTGCGGGTCGATTACGTAGTGGTTCTCATCCCAGCAGTGCTTGATGGATTCGCGCACCTGGTCCTCGTCGGCCCAGCCGGTGCCGAAGATCTGGCGAATCTTGGCCAGCAGCTCTTCCGGAATCTCGTACGTGCCCCACTGGTTGAGGTCGTTCATCAGCATGGAGATCAGGCGGGTGTCGCCCTCGGACAAGTAGTACAGCATGCGCTCCAGGTTGGAGGAGATGAGGATGTCCATCGAGGGGGAGATGGTCTGGAAGAACGGGCGCTGACGGTTGTAGGTACCGGTGGTCAGGAAATCGAACAGAACGTTGTTCTTGTCGGAAGCTACCACGAGGTGCTTGACCGGCAGGCCGAGCAGCTTGGCGTAGTAGCCGGCGAGGATATCGCCGAAGTTGCCGGTCGGGACCACGAACTCGACCTCATCGCCAACGTTGATCACCTGATCGGCTAGCAGCTGGGCGTAGGCGGAGAAGTAGTAGACGACCTGCGGCACCAGACGGCCCACATTGATGGAGTTGGCGGAGGAAAGCACTACGTGAGCATTGCCGGCGAGACGCTCGGCCAGGGCACGGTCGCCGAAAATGCGCTTGACCGCGGACTGGGCGTCGTCGAAGTTGCCTTCCACAGCGGCCACCTGCACGTTCGAGCCGGCCTGCGTGGTCATCTGCAGCTCCTGGACCTGAGAGACCTTGCCTTCCGGGTAGAAGACGGTGATCGCGGTGCCCGGAGCGTCCGCGAAGCCGGCCAGCGCGGCCTTGCCGGTGTCGCCGGAGGTGGCGGTGAGAATCATGATCTTCTCGTCCGCGTCGCCGTCGGCTGGCGTGGTGTGCGCCATGAAACGCGGCAGAATCTGCAGGGCCACATCCTTGAATGCGGAGGTTGGACCGTTGAACAGTTCGAGCACGTAATCGTCACCCAGAGGCTTCAATGGAGTGATACGCTCGTCGGACCACTGCTCGCCATAGGCATCGGCGATGCACTGGCCCAGTTCCTCGGCGGTGAAGTCCGGCAGCAGCGCGCCCAGCACTTCGGCGGCGATCTGCTGGTAGGTCTTGCCCGGCAGCGAGGCGACATCCACCTTGGTCTCGCCCAATGCGTCAGAGACGAACAGGCCGCCGTCGTCGGCAATGCCCTTACGAATCGCCTGCTTGGCGGTCAGCGAATCGGTGGTGCTGCGAGTGGAATGGAAGGTGGTAGCCACGGTTGAATCCTTATTCTCGGGAATGAAAGATACTACAAATCTTCATTATTCTATCGTCTGCCTCGGTCAGACGTCGCGGACGTCTCGTTTTGATTGTTTAGCGACAGAAATTCAGGAAATTAGTCCTATGCTCCTAAATTTCTGTCGCTAAGAAGTACTCAGTGACAGAAATTTAGGATTAATGGGTTTATTTCCGAGAATTCTGACGCTGAGCGGAGCTGAGCGACAGAAATTTAGAAGTATAGGGGTCATTTCCTGAAATTCTGTCGCTGAAGGATGCTGGAGGGATAGTGATGAGGGCAAAAGGTCAGAAAATATAGCCGTGGGGCGCAACAACCGCGGAAATTACACTGCGTTAGACCATTTGGTGAGTTAGGCTTGAATGTTATGAGTGATGAACTGAGTCCTGAGGTATTCGACGCGGTGTGCCGTCAGGCCGATCAGGCCGCGAGCGCACAGCAACGCCTTGCCCAGGCGAACACCGAAGCCAAGAACGAGCTGCTGCTGGCCATTGCGGATGCGCTGGACGAGCATGCCGCCGGGGGCGAGCTCCAGCATCGGTGGCGGGGGCGGAGCATGCCGCCGATATCGAGGCCGCCAATGCGCTGGACATGCTTGAATCCAAGGAAAACGGCATGGACGCGGGCAAGCTCGATCGCCTGCTTTTCGATACGCCGCGCGTGGCCGCCGCAGCCCAAGACGTGCGCCATGTGGCAACGTTGCCCGATCCGGTTGGTGAAATCGTGCGTGGCTATAACCTGCCTAACGGATTGCGTCTCACCCAAACGCGAGTGCCCATGGGTGTCATCGGCATGATTTACGAAGCTCGCCCCAACGTCACTGTTGACGTGGCCAGCCTGTGCCTGAAGTCCGGTAATGCTGCGCTGCTGCGAGGTGGGCACGCCGCCGAACGTACCAATGCCGCCACCTTGAGCGTTATCGCCCCAGTGCTGGAAGCTCACGGTTTTGATCCGGCTCTAGTGCAGTCCGTCGACCAGTATGGCCGTGCCGGCGCCACCGCCATGATGGAGGCCCGTGGCCATATCGATGTGTTGGTGCCACGCGGCGGTGCGGGGCTCATCCAAGCCGTGGTGCGCAATTCCAAGGTGCCGGTTATTGAGACCGGTGCCGGCAACGTCCATATCTATATCGACAGGTCCGCAGACCTCGTCAAGGCCATTCCGATTGTGTTGAACGCCAAAACCCAGCGTGTGGGTGTGTGCAATGCGGCCGAGAAACTGCTGGTGCATGAGGACGTCGCCGCTGAATTCCTGCCTCAGATTGCCGCAGCGTTGACGCAGGCGAACGTCGTGCTGCAAGCGGATGAAACTTCGTACGACATCCTCGAAGGCGACGCCATTGAAGGGCTTGAACTGAATCATGCCACCGAGGAGGACTGGGATACCGAATACCTGGCGCTCAAGATGGGTATTAAGGTGGTGCCAAGCCTTGAATCGGCCATTGACCATATCAACATCCATTCCACCGGTCACACCGAATCCATCATTGCCGAGGACTATGCGGCCATCGAGGAATTCACCAAGCGCATCGACTCGGCCGTGGTCATGGTCAACGCCTCCACCCGTTTCACTGATGGCGGTGTGTTCGGATTCGGCGCCGAGCTCGGCATCTCCACCCAAAAGATGCACGCGCGCGGACCTATGGGCTTGAGGGAAATGACCACCACGAAGTGGATTGGCTACGGAACGGGGCAGGTGCGCGCATGAGCGAGAATGTGAAGAGCGAGGGCAACGCCGCAGTTGAGCTACGGCCGGATATTGACCTCAACGATCCCAAACTCAATCTCAAGATTGCGGCTGAGCGCCTGAGCATTGTGCGCTACGTGTTTCTCGTGCAGATTGAGGATGGCATCGCTTCGGCGGCGCAGCGAGCGTCGCTCGAGTACGCGGATGCAGTGCTTATCGGTTGGCCGGAGAATGAATCGCCGGAGATTGCGGATTTGACTGATGCCCAGCTCAAAACCGTGCGCGAACACATGGATCTGATGGAAAGCTACATCGCCAAATACACGCAGATGGAGCATGATGGCGATATCGATGGCATGACGGACACGCTGATTCGCATCACCGAACGCGTGGCCGAGGTCCGTCGACTGTATCAGCCGGACTTCCCTCTGCCTACGTTCGCTGAGATTCGCCGCGTGGTGCAGGATGAGTGGGACGAAGACATGGGTAAGATCGATCCCAAGGAAGACAATCCCACTGCCAATGAAATCGAGCAGGAAACCGAAAGCGCCAACGAAGGCGGCGAAGGTGGCAAAGCATGAGCAGCAGCGATCCGGCTGAAATCATTGCTGTCGCACAGGGCGAAGCCGAACGGCGTATGTCTGATCTGTCTGTGCCGGGCGGCGCGAATAGCCATGGCAAAGGTCGCCTTTCCGCGCGCGGCAATTGGCACACTCGTCTGCGCATCGGCATTATGGGCGGCACATTCGACCCGATTCACAACGGCCACTTGGTCGCGGCGTCCGAAGTCGCATGGGTGTACGACCTTGATGAAGTGATTTTCGTGCCCACGGGTCGGCCTGTATTCAAGCTTGATAAGGAAGTCACCAACGCCGAGGACCGCTATCTGATGACAGTGATTGCCACGGCATCCAACCCCAAGTTCACCGTGTCTCGCGTGGATATCGACCGTCCAGGTGTCACCTACACCATCGATACGCTTAAAGACATTCGAGCCCAGCATCCCGATGCAGAGTTGTTCTTCATCACCGGTGCTGATGCCGTGGCTGAGATCATGCAGTGGAAGGACGCCGACTTGATGTGGGATCTTGCCCACTTCGTGGCCGTCACGCGCCCCGGATATTCCAGCCCGGATGGCATCACGCTGCCCGAAGGTAAGGTCGATACCCTGGAAATACCGGCTTTGGCCATCTCCTCAACCGATGTGCGCCGTCGTGCCGAGCACGACGAACCGGTCTGGTATCTGGTCCCGGATGGCGTGGTGCAGTACATCGGCAAGCATGGCCTGTATTCCAAGCAGCACTGACGGCAACCGCAGCGGATTATTTAAGCCAACCCCATCTTGATTTTCAACGTCATCACACGAATCGCCGACTGAGTGACCTTATTGGCGAAGGAGGGATCCGATGCCGCCCGCGTAGACAATCCATCCAGAATCGGCACGACATAGTTGGTGTCTCCGATGCAGACCAAATCGCCGCCGGCTTCCACGAGTTTGACTCCCAATTGAGTGGTGTCATAGGCGCTCACAGCCGCTGCCGACATCGAATCCGAAATCACTACGCCGTCATATCCCAGATCGCCGCGAAGATGCCCGTCAATGATGATTGAGGAAAACACCGCGGGATTATTGGGGTCAATGGCCTGATAGGTGGCCAATGCCATCATCACCATGGCAGGGTTGGCCTGGTCGATGGTGGTGTCAAACGCTTTGATTTCCGTGCCATCCAAGGTGGTGGTCGTATCCAGGATGCCGTCGGCGGTGAAATCCGTGTTGTCGGTCACCGCGCCCAATCCCGGATAATGTTTGATGGCGGACTGGACTCCGGCATCGGCCATGCCCTGCACAAACGCCGTGCCATGAGCCGCGTTGCCTTCCGCGTCCAGTCCGAAATCGCGATAGAGCGCACCAATGGGGGCGTTGGCGGCCCGATTCACCACTACCGTGCCCAGCACGGGTGCAAGATCGACATTAATGCCGGCGGCTGCCAGCTGTGAGCCCCATACGCTGGCCGATTGACGCAACTGATTGGTCGACATGGTTCCCTGATCCACTGCCGTGGGCATCCGATCAAAACCAGGGCCGGTCAGATGCTGTACCCAGCCTCCCTCTTGATCGGTGGAGATAATCAGGCGGTTATCACCGGGGCATACCCCTGCAACTGGTCGTCCGCAGCCCGCACCGAAGCAACCCCTCCGGTCCATTTGCCGATGATGAGCACCGATCCCACATGGCGGTCGGCGATGAGTGAAGCCAGTGAGGCCGGGTCGTTGCCGGCATACAGCGGTGCCATCACCAACTGACCAATTCGAGTGTCCATATCCATGGCATTGACCATGCGATGAGCTTTGCTGGCAGGGGAGGGATCCGGCTTGGGGGTCGCCGAACGTGCCAACTGCTGCGGAGTGTTCCGTGCAGCGTCTGCTGTAGCGGAACTTGCCGCGGCATCATTTCCAGTCATCGATGCAAACCAGCCGATGCGCCATCCATACAGCGCCGTGACTACCAGCGCTAGTACGCACAATACGGATCCGACCAACACGCCCCAATGCGAAGTCCCATGGCCATCCCGATAGGGACGTGCCGACGGTTGCTCAGGACGATTGCTCATAATCTTCCAGCATAGGGGAATCTCATACAGCTTGCTGGCAATCCGCTGGCAGTATGTGTTCAGGGTTTGTGAGGAACCCGCCAAGCTGAATACAAGCCGAAATCCAGTGCGCTGTGCTCAGGGCATAACCTACTTTCCCGACCTTTCGCTACGCTTGAATCATGTCTTTTAATGATCCTTTCTCAATACTGTTCGGCAATGGCGGCGGTTCCCGGCGCAATAACTCGAATGATGATGATCCGATCATTCTTAATGTTGAGGCCGATGGAGACACCCCCAACAGGAATGGTTCCAACCCCTCAGGGCGAGGTCCGGCCGGTCCGCGCTTGCCCCGCAGACCCTCCGGCAGCCATGGCAACAGCCGAGGCACCAAAATATTCATCGGCGTGGTGCTGGCATTGGTCATCATCGTCGCACTGTTCTTCGGTCTGTCCCGATTCATCACCGATCTGATGTGGTACGGACAGCTCGGCTTCCAATCCGTGGTGTGGACCCAGCTCGGCGTGAAAATCGGTCTATGGGTGGCATACGCATTGCTGATGGCCTTGACCGGTTTTATCGCCGCATGGCTGGCCATTCGCGCCCGCCCGGACTCCGCGGATGGCTCCACGATTCGCATCAATGGTGATGTGGTGGAAGTCGGCAAATCGGCGAGCTCCAAGACCGCACGTCGCGTGGCCGTGGTGATTTCGCTGATTGTCGGCGTGATTTTCGGCTCCCAGTTCAACGCGAACTGGAGCGAGATCCTGCTTATGTTCAACGCGCAGAAGTTCGGTACCACAGACCCGCAGTTCGGACTCGACAACGGCTTCTACGTGTTCGTGCTGCCTGGCCTGAAGCTCGTGCTCGCAGCCGTGGCCATGCTGCTGGGCGTAGGCCTCGTGTTCTCATTGGTCACGCATGTGCTGATGGGCGGCATCCGCATCACCATGCCGGTCAACGGTCGTGGCCTGTTCTCCATCACCAAGCGCGCTCGCCGTCAGCTCGGCATCTGGCTGATTCTTAACATGCTTGCGTGGTCCGTACGTCAGGTGCTGGGTGTTTTCGAACAGCTCACCGTGCAGGGCTCGCGTATCACTGGCGCTTCCTACACCGCAGTGCATGCCAACATTCCCGTCACCTTCATCATGGCCGCATTGACCGCCATCCTTGGCGTGGTGCTGGGCGTATGGCTGATGCAGTCCCATGCGCTTGAAGGCCAGGCGTCCATCGGTGTGCGTGCCTCTGCTGCGTTCAAGGCCTGGCGCGTGCCGGTAACTGCCATCGCCGTCACCGTGGTGGTCGGCATGGTGCTCACCATCGCTTGGCCCATGCTGCTGCAACGTTTCCGCGTCAACCCGAATGCGCAGGAGATGGAATCCACCTATATCCAGCGCAACATCGATGCCACTCGCGCCGCCTACGGTCTCGACAAGCTCAAAACCGAGCAGTACAAGGTGACCGACAAGGGCGAGCAAGGTGCACTGGCCAAGGAGGCCGACACCACCGCGCAGATTCGTCTGCTCGACCCGCAGGTCGTCAGCCCCACGTTCAAGCAGCTGCAGCAGTCCAAGCAGTACTACACCTTCGCCGACACGCTTGCCGTCGATAAGTATGAGATTGATGGCATCTCCCAAGACACCGTGATCGCCGCGCGTGAGCTTGACCTGGCTGGCAACGACAACCGCAACTGGGTCAACGACCACACCGTGTACACCCATGGTTATGGCGTGGTGGCCGCTTACGGCAACAAGGTGACTGCCGACGGCCAGCCCGAATTCTTTGAATCGGGCATCCCCACCCAAGGCAAGCTCACCGAGTCCGAAAAGTACGAGCCACGCATCTACTTCTCGCCGAACACCACCGAATACTCGATTGTCGGCGCACCTGAAGGCACGCAGGCTTGGGAATTCGATTACCCGACCGGTTCCGAAGGCGCTTTGACCACGTTCAAGGGCGATGGCGGACCGTCGGTCGGCAACCTGTTCTCCCGGATTCTCTATGCAATCCGCTTCGGTTCGGACCAGATTCTGTTCTCCGACCGTGTGACCAGCGAATCCCAGATTCTCTACGACCGTTCCCCGAAGGAACGTGTGGCCAAGGTCGCGCCGTACCTGACACTTGACGGTCGCGTGTATCCAGCCGTGGTCGATGGCCGCGTCAAGTGGGTCGTCGATGGCTACACCACCTCCGACGCCTACCCGTATTCGCAGATGACCGATCTCGGCAATGCCACCAAGGACTCCACCACGGTGTCTTCGTCGACGGTGTCCAGCCTGGGTTCGCAGCAGGCCAACTATATCCGTAATTCGGTCAAGGCCACTGTTGACGCATACGACGGTTCCGTGGACCTGTATGTGTGGGATCAATCCGACCCGGTGATCAAGGCGTGGGAGAAGATCTTCCCCGGCCAGTATCACCAGTTGTCCGAAATCTCCAGTGACCTGATGAGTCACCTGCGTTACCCGGAAAGCCTGTTCAAGGTGCAGCGTGAGTTGCTCTCCAAGTACCATGTGACTTCCGCCAACCAGTACTACTCGGGCGAGGACTTCTGGCAGACACCGGTCGACCCCACCGAATCACAGTCCCAGCAGGATCAGGACATCCTGCAGCCGCCCTACTACCTGACCTTGCAGACCGGTGGCACCAAGGAGCCGGTGTTCTCGCTGACCTCCACCTATATTCCGGCCGGCCAGTCCACTCGAGAGATTCTGACCGGATTCCTTTCGGTCGACTCCGACGCCGGTAATGAGAAAGGCAAGATAGGACCGAATTACGGCACCATCCGATTGCAGGAGCTGCCCAAGGATTCGAATGTGCCGGGCCCCGGCCAGGCGCAGAACAATTTCAACGCCAATGCCGATGTGTCCAAGGAACTGAACTTGTTGCAGTCCGGTGACACGCAGGTGGTGCGAGGCAACCTGCTCACCCTGCCGCTCGGTGGTGGCTTGGTGTACGTGCAGCCCGTGTACGTCAAGTCTTCGGGTGCCACGTCGTTCCCGCTGCTGAAGAAGACGCTGGTGGCATTCGGCGATCAGGTCGGCTTTGCCGACACGCTTGATGAGGCGCTCGATCAGGTGTTCGGTGGTGACTCCGGTGCAGCGGCCGGCGATGCCGAGAATGTGTCTGGCGACGGATCATCCGACTCCTCGAACACCGGCGGACAGGATGCCAGCAATCAGCCCGGTTCCGACACCTCCGGCGACCAGTCCCAGTCTGATGGCCAGTCCGGCACCACGGACGGCAAGTCGGATTCTGGCACGTCATCCGGGCAGTCCGGCACCGCTCGCAGTCCCGAACTCCAGCAGGCATTGAACGATGCCGCCCAAGCCATGAAAGA
>OBWY01001571.1_pt1 | contig 13024 bp, 11 predicted proteins | sample 1538081 | NCBI WGS metagenome assembly OBWY01 (sample SAMEA2580089, study PRJEB22360) | human gut metagenome | biome: human gut; feature: human-associated habitat; material: faeces | place: Denmark | collected 2008/2010
GTGATGCATTTCACAGAGCGGGAGCGTGCTCCGCAGACTTTATCTTCGCCCGCAGTCCCAACTACAACAATCTTCCCCCGGGACGAAAGACTCATATACACACCCCACCACCCCGTCCGCTGGCCGTACCGGCGGCGTCCTCACCTGCTTAACTAAATCTCCATTTTGCTTAACTCCCGTCGGCCCAATCAATAAAAAATTATCATGATCTAAAAAAAATTATATAAGTCCCAAAAAAATCATATGGAAATATGACCAAAAGCCATCTATAATAAGGGTGTCGATGAGTTAAAATAACCAATCGACAAAAAAATACTATATTAAGGGAGGAACTAGTATTATGAGATCACTCAAAAAATTCATGGCAGCAGGACTTGCAGCAGCAATGGTATTTTCCATGACAGCTTGCAGCTCCAAACCAGCAGAGACAGCTGCACCGGAGACACAGGCAGAGACAACAGCAGACACCACTGCCGAAGCTGTAGAGGAAGCAAAAACTGAAGCAGCAGAAGCTGTCGAGGGAAAAGATCCTGCAGAAGTGAAGGTTGGCATCTCCATTTATCAGTTCGCTGATAACTTCATGACAGTATATCGTCAGGAATTAGAGAGATACTTAACAGAAGAGTTAGGCGTTAAGAAAGAAAACATCTCCATCATGGACGGAAAGAACGACCAGGGTGAGCAGATGAACCAGATTAGAAACTTCATCACAACAGGTGTTGACGTAATGATTATCAACCTTGTACAGGCTTCTTCCGAACCAACCGTAACAGAAGAGTGTGCTAAAGCTGGTATCCCGGTAGTTTACATCAACCGTGAGCCGGAAGCTGAGAGAGAGCAGGCTTGGGTTGACGAAGGAATCAAAGCTACTTATGTAGGCGCAGACGCAAGACAGTCCGGTACCTTCCAGGGCGAAGAGATTGCTGAGCTTGAGAACAAAGGTGATGCAGACGGCGACGGCGTTGTTCGTTACATCATGGTTCAGGGTGACCCGGAGAACGTAGATGCTCAGTACAGAACGGAATTCTCCATTAAAGCTTTAACAGATGCAGGCATTGAGGTAGAAGAACTCGTTAAGATGCGTGGTGACTGGGATCAGACAAAAGGCCAGGAAATCACAGCTAACGCACTTGCACAGCACGGCGCTAAGATCGACGTAGTTTTCTGTAACAACGATGCTATGGCACTTGGTGCATTACAGGCAATCGAAGCAGCCGGCAGAACAGTTAACAAAGACATCTACTTAGTAGGCGTTGACGCTTTAGTTGAGGCTGTTGAGAACGTTATGAACGACAAGATGACAGGTACCGTATTTAACGATTACCTTGGCCAGGCTCACACAGCAGCTGACAGAGCAATGGATTTTGTAAACGGCAAAGACGTTAAGAACGTATACATGGTAGACTATGTAAAAGTTACAAAAGACAATGCAGCAGAGATTCTTGAATTAGTTAAATAATGTAACAAATCGTTACAGTAATTCTGCTCGGCAGAAATTATGAGTAAATGCGTCGGGTGTGTCATCTTGGCACACCCGATTTTATGAAAGGAGAGAATGGGATGGCAGAGTACAGATTGGAAATGCGCGGGGTATCGAAGAGCTTTCCTGGCGTTAAGGCTCTGGATCAGGTTAACCTGAAGGTCCGTCCTGGTACGGTTCACGCGCTGATGGGAGAGAACGGTGCAGGAAAATCCACCCTGATGAAATGCCTCTTTGGTATTTACCACATGGATGAAGGTGAGATTTATCTGGACGGAGAGAAAGTAAGCATCGCTAACCCTGATGAGGCGCTTCAGAAGGGGCTTGCAATGGTTCATCAGGAGCTGCAGCCCATACCGGAGAGAACTGTTGCAGAGAACATGTATACAGGCCGGTATCCGATGAAACGGTTCGGCCCGATTAAGGTGATTGACCATAAGAAGATGTTTGAAGAGACGGCAAAGTGGCTGGAAGATGTGAAGATGCCCTACAACCCAAAGGCAAAGCTGGGAACCATGTCTATCGCACAGATGCAGTCGGTAGAGATTGCGAAAGCAGTATCCCTGCAGGCGAGAGTGGTGATTCTTGACGAGCCGACCTCCTCTCTGACAGACAATGAAGTAGATGCGCTCTTCCGTATCATCAGAGACCTCAGGAGCAGGGGGGTATCCCTTATATATATTTCCCATAAAATGGCGGAAATTCGTGAGATTTGTGATGATATTACTATCATGCGTGACGGTACGTATGTCGGTTCCTGGAGCATGAATGATATCACAGACGATGAGATTGTAAAACAGATGGTTGGCCGTGAGCTGACGAATATATATCCGCCGAAGAATGACGCCGAGGTTGGCGAGGTTCTTCTCGATGTAAAAAATTATTCCAGTATTCACGAGCGTTCCTTCCAGAACTGTTCGTTCCAGCTTCGAAGAGGCGAGATCCTGGGCTTCGGCGGCCTGGTGGGCGCGCAGAGGACAGAGCTGATGGAAGCAATTTTCGGTATGCGCCACATCTCAACAGGTGAGCTGGAAATCAAGGGTAAGAAGACACATGTTCAGCGTCCTCAGGATGCAATCCGGGCAGGTATCGGTATGATTACCGAGGATCGCCGTGGTACCGGTATTCTGGGCTGTCTTTCCATCGCAGACAACGTATCCATATCCTCCATGGATCAGTACGTGGAAGCGGGAATAAAGCTGAATAAAGGAAAGATTGAACAGCTTGTCAAGGATAATGTGGCGAAGCTCAGCATCAAGACTCCGAGCAGCAAGACTTTAATCCAGTCGTTGTCGGGAGGCAACCAGCAGAAGGTTCTGATTTCACGCTGGCTGGCAAATAATCCGGATATCCTGATAATGGATGAGCCGACCCGTGGTATTGACGTCGGCGCGAAATACGAGATTTACCAGATTATGATTGACCTGGCGAAGCAGGGCAAGGGCATTATTATGATTTCTTCTGAAATGCCGGAATTAATCGGTATGTCCAACCGGATCCTTGTTATGTGTAACGGACATATTACCGGAGAAGTGAAGGACGAGGAAGCAACGCAGGAACGCATCATGAGCTATGCGACCAAGTTCTAGTGATAGGAGGAAGAGAGAATGGATAAGAAAAAAGTCAATGTAGCGGACATACTCATAAATAATGGTATTATTATATTAATTTTTCTCATGGTTATTTTCGTTGGCGTAACCAAAGAAAATTTCTTTTCCGGCAGTAACTTCAGCAACGTTTCCATTAACGTAGCCTGCCGTTTCATTATTGCAGTCGGCGTATCCGGCTGTCTGATTACAAAAGGTACCGACCTTTCCGCAGGACGTGTCGTAGGTCTTGCAGCCTGCCTTGCAGGTACACTGCTTCAGAAAGCAGATTACAGCGGACGTTTCGAACTTACCAAGAATTTCCCCCAGCTCAATGTATGGGTGATTCTCTTAATCTGCATTGCCATCTGCTGTATCTTCGGTCTTATCAATGGTATTGTTATTTCATATTTAAGCGTACCGGCCTTCATCGGCACTCTGGGTATGCAGATGATCGTATACGGAATTAACCTGGTTTATACAAAATCCATCCCGATCGGCGGATACCGTACAGACTATACAGCCATTGCAAACGGTAAATTATTCGGAGTATTCCCGTATCTGTTTATCATCGCAATCGTAATCGGCCTGATTATGTGGTTTGTTTATAACTATACCCGCCATGGCAAATACATGTATGCAATCGGCGGCAACGAGGCAGCGGCAGAGGTTGCCGGCGTTAATGTTAAAAGAACGAAAATTAAAATCTATGTGACGGCAGCTACACTCTATGCAATCGCAGGCTTCCTGCTGGGCGCGAAATCCGGCGGAGCTTCTGTTAACATGGGTATGGGCTACGAGCTGGAGGCCATCGCGGCCTGTACAATCGGCGGCGTATCCGTTAACGGCGGTATCGGACGTGTATCCGGTGTCGTAGTCGGAGTTCTTGTATTCGAGCTTCTGAAGACATGTCTCCAGTTCCTCGGAATTGACCCGAACTATCAGTATATAGCACAGGGTATCGTTATCGTAGTTGCTATCGCACTTGATATCAGAAAATATATTGCCAAGAAGTAAAATGGTTTTACATCGATAACAAGCACGCCTCGCGAGCCTGTTACCGCCAATTGATAAAAGAGGAGCTGCCGGCGGGACTTTCGTGTTCCGGGTCGCGGCTCCTCTTTTGGAATAATCAAAATACTCAGCAGGCATACATGATGCATGAATAAGAAAGTTGGTGTAAATTTGGAGGAAAACAGATTAGAACACAGCGGGAGCGAGGCTCTGGAAGGCGACGGCGCGCAGGAACGGAAAACGGCAGAGAGCGGCAGGGAGCTGACCGGGGAAGAGCAGAACTTAAAAAGACTGGAGGAAGAGAATGAGAGGCTCCGCCAGGAGATAGAGCGAGTCAGAAATCTTCCTTTAAAAGAGAGACTCTATGACAAAGTGCATGTGTCGGTGAGAACACTCGATATTTTCATAGCAGTGATGATAATCCTCGGAATTATTGTTATTGTTCTTGGGATGAGATAAGTCCTAAAGAGATAAATTGATTAAAGATATTCGCCCCGGGAGTGGGAACACTCTACGGGGCTTTTTTTGCAGGCGGTGACCTGTATGCGGAGCATGCAGGTTATCGTCTGCTGCATCGAAAAGGGCGTCCCCTACGCTTCATCAGGAGGACCTGCAAAGGCACTCTTTGTAATATCAATAAAATTACGTGCGGCAGATGAAAGATAGCTGTCTTTTCTGTAAGCAATAACAAAATCCCAGCTTCGGCGGACGGCAGCCGGATTAGATGGATGAGAGCCTGCTGTTCTGGTATTCCCCGGAAAAGGTGACGTCTCTGGTAAACCAGGAAGGCGGGATAAATGAGTTTGCATCCTCCTCTGTCTGGAATTCTACCTCAGCCAGAACAAGTCCCTCATAATCGCCGCTGAAAATATCGAGTTCGATTGTCAGGGAAGTCTCCGGGATAGGAATCAGATAGCGCCGCTTAGACAGAATTTTTCCGTCCGCTTTCTTCAGCAGATGGGCGTAGGCTTTTTCGGTCAGAGGAAGGTTATATTCTTCCCTGACCATCTTCCCCTTTGATTTATAGGTCAGATAAAACGTATCATCTTCTCGTCGGATACGTACTACGGGTTCGGTGCAAAGATAGGCCTGTTCAATCTGATGATACGGGTATTGGCCCGGATCAAAGGGGAGTGATTCTATAAAGTATTTTCTTTCAATTTCCATGGATGGTTCCTTCCTTTTCTAAATGATTATATTTATCCACAGACATTGTGGATACAATCAGATATTTTCCTTCTGTCTCAGGAGATTGTCGATGTTTCTGATATCGTGCCTGTCAATCTCACGCAGTTCATATCCCGTATGAAATATCTTTTGGCCTATTGCCGAGATACAGGGAACTGTTCTTCCTTCGAATTCTGCGCTGCCGAAATATTCCGGTTCAAATTCATACCATCCGCCTTCTGGGTCAGCCTGTTTTGCCGTACCGTTATCAGAAAGCAGAAACGGGTGGATTTTTAGTTCATTTTAATATCTGCCCATATAAATGTCAAACATCATTCTCCATAGTATCCGGATTGTTTAACGGTGCCGTTAACTATTTCACTCCGGATCTCAAATCATTATTTACCAAAAACTTGTATAGCTTTCTGAAAAAATATGGTATACTAAATTTGTATTAAGGTTTTCAGCCGTATTATCAAGGAGGAAATGTTATGTGGTCAATAGGAGATATGAAGCGCAATGGATGGGCAAAGGTAAAGATATACTACTGGTCCGCTTTTGCTGTAACACTGATTTGTTCCCTTCTGGGCGGCGGAGCAAGCCGCGGCGGGAGTGTAAATACGTACCGCGAATACAGGGAGGATATCCATCACAGCTTCAGCGGGCTAAGTCCGGCGGCACTGCATATGATTATTACCACGTTGGTTGGCGTTTTTGCCATTGTGGGAATTGCGGCACTGCTGTTTAAGATTTTTATCGGTAATCCTGTTGTCGTAGGAAAGAACCGTTTTTTTATGGAAAGCAGGCAGTCGCTTCAGTCAGCCGGTATCGGCAAGGTGTTCTGGGTCTTCGGATGCGGAAACTATATGAATGTGGTAAAGATAATGTTTCTGAGGGATCTTTTTACCGCTCTCTGGTCACTTCTGCTGGTAATTCCGGGAATCTACAAAGGATATGAATATGCGATGATTCCCTATATCCTGTCGGAGAATCCGGAGGCGGACAGCCGCGATGTGTTTGCCGTTACGAAGGATATGATGAATGGCAACCGTTTTCAGCTGTTTCTGCTGGAATTATCGTTCATCGGCTGGTACCTGCTGGGCGTGCTATTATGCTGTGTGGGCGGTGTTCTGGTGGTTCCTTACCAGGAAGCTTCCATTGCGGAGCTGTACAGCCATCTGAGAAGCTTTATACATGGTTTCCCGTTTAACGGGTACGGTGGAGAGCCTGAAGTGTTTTATGACAACGGAAATCAGGGGGACGACAGGTATGATAATCAGAATTACGGCGGTCACAATGAAAACAACGGAAATTATTATGATGACAGGTATTAAACGCTCCTGACAAATAAACCGGTTTCGGTTATAAAATTTATAGAAGAGGTGACAACATGGCAGAGGTATATGCATTTTTGGCAGATGGATCGGAAGAAGTGGAGTGTCTGGCTGTAGCGGACGTCCTGGTACGTGCCGGAATAAAGGTGACGCTGGTATCCATCAGTAATAACAAAGAAGTTACAGGTTCCCACGGATTTACAATTGTGGCCGATACCACGATTGGAGAGATTGATTTTGAACAGGCGGATTTGCTGTTCCTGCCTGGCGGCATGCCTGGTACAAAGCGCCTTTCCGAGTGCAGGCCGCTTTGTGATGCGCTTGTAAAGGCGAATGAAGAGGGCCGCCGTCTGGCCGCCATCTGCGCGGCGCCAAGTGTCCTGGGCGGGCTAGGCATTCTCAAAGGAAAGACGGCAACCTGCTATCCCGGTTTTGAAGGGGCATTAGCAGGGGCAAATGTGACAGGCGATGGCGTAGTGACCGACGGGAATGTGACAACGGCAAGAGGGCTGGGATATGCGCTGGATTTGGGGCTGGAGCTTACAAGACTGCTGCTCGGCGAAAAAACAGCATCCCATATCAAGACGGCAATTCAGTATGATCAGATATAAAGGAAAATAAACAATTAGAGAACGGGAAAAGCAGGGGAAAAACCATAAAAACCCTTGTATTTTCCCGCATTTTCTTTGGTTTTTTCTGAATTTGTGCTGGTATTTACAGATGGTATATGATATAATGCTATCTTGAAGTGTAACGCCTAACGGGTACGGCTGTTCACATATATAAGCAAGGAGGAACCCTTAAAATGAGTTTACAGGTAGAAAAATTAGAAAACAACATGGCGAAGCTTACGATCGAAGTTCCGGCTGAGGAATTCGACGCTGCAATCAAGACTGCTTACAATCACAATAAAGGAAAATTCAACATTCCTGGTTTCAGAAAAGGTAAAGCACCGCAGGCCATGATCGAAAAGATGTACGGAGCAGGCATTTTTTATGAAGAGGCTGCTAATGCAGTAATCGACGCATCTTATCCAAAAGCAGCAGAAGAGTGCGAGAACGAAATCGTATCCTCTCCGGAGATCGATGTAACACAGATTGAAAAAGGAAAAGCATTTATTTATACAGCAACCGTAGCTATCAAACCGGAAGTTACATTGGGTGAGTATAAAGGAGTTGAAGTAGAGAAGGTAAGTGCAGAAGTAGCAGACAGCGATGTTGATGCGGAGCTGGAGGCTGCCCGTCACAAGAACGGAAGACTGATCACGGTTGAAGACAGACCGGTTGCCGACGGCGACAACACGGTAATCGACTTTAAGGGCTTCATCGACGGAAAGGCATTTGACGGAGGCGAAGGCATTGATTATCCTCTGACAATCGGCTCTCATTCCTTTATCGATACATTTGAGGAGCAGTTAATCGGTAAGAACCTTGGCGATAAATGTGAGATTGAGGTTACGTTCCCGGAGGAGTACCACGCTCCTGAATTAGCCGGAAAGCCTGCAAAATTTGAAGTGACAATTAAAGAGATCAAGATGACGGAGCTTCCTGAATTAAATGACGAGTTCGCAAGTGAAGTTTCTGATTTTGAGACTCTTGCTGAATATAAAGACGATATCAGGGCAAAACTCCAGGATAAGAAGAACAGAGAAGCAGCTACAGAGAACGAGAACCGTGTTATTGATAAAGTAGTTGAGAATGCCCAGATGGACATCCCTCAGGCTATGATTGATACACAGGCACGCGGCATGGTGGAAGATTATGCTCGCAGACTGCAGAGCCAGGGCCTGAACATCAACGATTACATGAAATATACCGGAATGACAGCAGACAAGCTGATGGAGCAGATGGCTCCGCAGGCACTTAAGAGAATCAAGACAAGACTCGTTCTTGAAAAGATTGTAGAGCTTGAGAACATCCAGGTTACCGACGAAGCCGTTTACCAGCAGATTGGCAAGATGGCAACATCCTATCAGATGGAAGCCGAGAAGTTAAACGAACTTTTAGGTGAGAAAGAAAAAGAGCAGATTAAAGAAGATTTAAAGGTTCAGGAAGCAGTAGATTTACTGGTTTCAGAAGCAAAACTGGTTTAATCGCCGTATAATGAATAAGAAATGAAATTTGGTACAGAATTCTATGGGACTGGTAGCCTGTGGGGTTCTGTACCATTGATATCGGTGAAAAGCTCATTACCTGGACTTTTCATCGTTGATTGTCGGTGAAAGGTCCGCAGAGCGTACTTTTCATCGTTTCCATTTTGCAGAACAGGAGGCATTCTATGAGCTTAGTACCCTATGTCATTGAATCCACCAGCCGCGGAGAACGTTCCTACGACATTTTTTCCAGGCTGTTAAAAGAGAGAATTATTTTCCTCGGAGAAGAGGTAACCGATACGTCAGCAGGGCTTATTGTGTCACAGCTTCTGTTCCTGGAGTCTGAAGATCCGAATAAGGATATTCACCTCTATATCAACAGCCCGGGAGGTTCCGTTTCGGCAGGTCTGGCAATCTATGATACGATGAATTACATCAAGTGTGATGTTTCCACCATCTGTTTCGGCATGGCGGCCAGCATGGGAGCGTTTCTCTTAGCAGGCGGGGCCAAAGGTAAACGATTCGCCCTTCCGAATGCCGAGGTCATGATCCATCAGCCGTCCGGCGGAGCGCAGGGGCAGGCTACGGAGATTCAGATTGTAGCTGAAAAGATTTTACAGACAAAGAAGAAATTAAATGAAATCCTGGCAGCAAATACAGGCCAGCCATATGAAGTCATTGAGAGAGATACCGACAGAGACAATTATATGACAGCACAGGAAGCAATGGAATATGGCTTTTTTTATAGAGTTATTTGTAACCACAATTCCTTGATATGGCTTGATTGACCGTGTCATTGCAAGCCACTAATACAAGGAATTGAGGTGGGCATATGCCAGGCAGATCTGATGATAAGATTCGCTGCTCTTTTTGCGGCAAAACGCAGGACCAGGTCAGAAAACTGATTGCAGGTTCTAACGATGTTTATATATGTGACGACTGCATCGAACTTTGTGCAGAAATTCTGGAAGAGGAATTTGCGGATCAGAATGACAAGGGTCCGGACTTCAGTGGGATTAACCTGTTAAAGCCGAAAGAGATCAAGGAATTTCTGGATGAGTATGTTGTGGGCCAGGATGAGGCCAAAAAGGTGCTGTCCGTAGCAGTCTACAACCATTACAAAAGAATCACATCCAAGGGAACACAGGAGGTGGAGCTTCAGAAGAGTAATATCCTGATGCTGGGACCGACCGGCTCAGGAAAGACTTATCTGGCGCAGACGCTTGCCAAGATCCTGAATGTGCCTTTTGCCATCGCAGATGCCACAACACTGACAGAGGCCGGCTATGTCGGCGAGGATGTAGAGAATATTCTGCTGAAGATTATTCAGTCAGCCGACTATGATATCAGCAAAGCCGAATATGGTATTGTCTATATAGACGAGATTGATAAGATTACCAAAAAATCAGAAAATGTTTCGATAACCCGGGATGTTTCCGGCGAAGGAGTGCAGCAGGCGCTTCTGAAGATACTGGAGGGTACTGTTGCGAGTGTTCCGCCGCAGGGCATCCTCAGCAGGAGCTGCTTCAGATTGATACGACGAATATTCTCTTTATCTGTGGCGGAGCCTTTGACGGACTGGAAAAAATCATTGAGAACCGTCTGGGAGCCGGCTCTATCGGCTTTAACGCAGAGATTGTGGATAAACAGAACCAGGATATAGATGAATTATTAAAGCAGGTTATGCCTCAGGATTTGACTAAATTTGGTCTGATTCCGGAGTTTATAGGCCGTGTCCCGGTTACGGTGGCACTGCGTTCCCTGTCGGAAGACGCGCTTGTTAAGATTCTTTCCGAGCCGAAGAATGCGATTATCAAGCAGTATCAGGCATTCTTTGATTTGGACGGCGTAAAGCTTGAATTTACCGAGGAAGCGCTGACCGCGATCGCCCATCTGGCAGTGGAGAGAAAGACAGGAGCCAGAGGACTGCGTTCCATCATGGAATCGATTATGATGGATATCATGTATGAGATTCCTTCAGATTCCAGCATTGGGATCTGCACAGTCACGAAAGAGGCAGTGGAGGGAAAAAGCGAACCGGAACTCGTATATCGTGAAAATACAGTACCCCGTAAATCATTTACAGGGCGTTTAAAAAAGGATAAGACAGGCGAAATAGCCTGATAGGGCCTGTCATAGCCTTAGGCGGAAGGGGTTTGTAAGATGAAGCATTGTCATTTTACAGATCCCTTTATCGTTGAAGGCGGTAATAAGCCTGCAAAGCATGTTTGTTGCCGTATATACAGAACAGGAGACAGAGGATGGAAGATAAGAAGATGATACTTCCTGCGATAGCGCTGAGAGGACTCACAGTGCTTCCGCAGATGACAATAAATTTTGATATTATCAGGGGAAAATCTATTTCCGCTGTTGAGAAGGCTATGGTAGGCGATCAGAAAGTTCTTCTCGTGACACAGATGAAGACGGAGGAGATGAATCCCGATATAGAGGACCTTTTCCATGTTGGAACCATCGGCTTTGTAAAGCAGCTTGTAAAGATGCCTGGCGGAATGGTGCGGGTTACGGTAGAAGGACTTGAGAAAGCGGAGCTTCTGGAACTGGACTGCGGCGGTTCCTCCCTGACTGCAACAGTGGAGCCGCTTGGCGCCATAGAGGATGACTTAAACGTAATGGAGAAAGAAGCCATGCTGCGCATCGTGAGGGAGAAGCTGGAAGAATACGGAAAGCTCAATCAGACAGCCGGGAAAGATTTCCTGCTGACTCTGACCTCTATTGCGGGCCTGGAAGAACTTCTGCATCAGATTGCGGTACAGTTTCCATGGGATTACGAGGCAAGGCAGAAAATTCTGGAATGTACCTTTTTAAGCGCGATGTATGAGACGGTACTCCAGCTTCTGTTGACGGAGACTGAGGTTTACCGCATCAAGAAAGACTTCCAGACAAAAGTAAAGGCGGCAATCGATAAAAACCAGAAGGATTATATACTGCGCGAACAGATGCGGGTAATCCGGGAAGAGCTTGGTGAGGACAGCCCCATATCCGATGCGGACGAGCTGAAGAAACAATTAAAGGGCATTAAGGCTGATAAAGAAATCAAAGACCGTATACTAAAGGAAATCAACCGGTTCAAGGGAATGCCGTCGGGAAGCCAGGACGCCAATGTACTGAGAACGTATCTTGAGACGGTATTAGAGCTGCCTTGGAACAAGATGACGAAGGACAATACGGATTTAAAATATGCGGAGAAGGTGCTGGAGGAGGATCATTACGGACTTGAACAGGTCAAAGAGAGGGTGCTTGAATACCTGGCAGTCCGAATCCTCACAAAGAAAGGTTCCAGTCCGATTCTCTGTCTGGTCGGGCCTCCCGGAACAGGAAAGACATCCATTGCCCGCTCCGTTGCCAGAGCGCTGGGAAAGAAGTATGTCCGGATTAGTCTGGGCGGAGTTCACGACGAGGCTGAAATCAGGGGACACAGAAAAACGTATGTCGGAGCCATGCCTGGCCGGATTGTGGAGGGGATTAAGCACGCAGGCGTGAGTAATCCGCTGATGCTCCTGGATGAGATTGACAAGGTGAGCCGTGATTATAAAGGGGATACATCGTCCGCGCTTCTCGAGGTTCTGGACAGTGAGCAGAATATCCATTTCCGCGATCATTATGTTGAACTTCCAATCAACCTCTCCGAGGTATTGTTTATCGCTACAGCCAATACCACACAGACGATTCCCGGACCGCTTTTAGACAGGATGGAAGTGATAGAGGTCAACAGCTATACGGAGAATGAAAAATTCCATATCGGAAAGAACTACCTGATCCGAAAACAGATGGAGAAGAACGGGCTGACGAAATCACAGCTGACCATCACGAATCCCGCGCTGGAGAAGATCATTCATAACTATACCAGGGAAGCGGGTGTGAGAAATCTGGAGAGAAGGATAGGGGACATTTGCCGCAAAGCGGCAAGAGAGCTTCTTGAGATGGAAAAGAAGTCAATCCGCATAACCGATAAAAATCTGGAAAAATATCTTGGCCGCGAGAAGGTTCTGTTTGATGATGCCAATGAGGAGGATCAGATAGGAATCGTCAGAGGCCTTGCATGGACCAGCGTCGGCGGCGATACGCTGCAGATTGAGGTCAATGTAATGCCCGGCAAGGGGAACCTTCAGATGACCGGCCAGCTCGGCGATGTGATGAAGGAATCAGCTCAAACGGCCCTGACCTGGGTGCGTTCCGTGGCGTTTGTGAAATATGCAGTTCCGGAAGATTATTTTGAGACGCATGATATACATATCCATATTCCCGAGGGAGCCGTGCCGAAGGATGGTCCGTCTGCAGGCATTACGATGGCGGCTGCCCTGCTTTTTGCCGGAACGGGGGCGGTACAAAT
>OBWY01001587.1_pt1 | contig 12937 bp, 9 predicted proteins | sample 1538081 | NCBI WGS metagenome assembly OBWY01 (sample SAMEA2580089, study PRJEB22360) | human gut metagenome | biome: human gut; feature: human-associated habitat; material: faeces | place: Denmark | collected 2008/2010
AGCATATTTATCACTTAAAAAAGCCTCTATCAATTCTTTGATATTCCCGGCCTCCTTTTCGGGATATGGAAGCCTCCAATTCGGGCAACTGTGGTACGGATCGTCTTTCGGGCCGTACAAATAACTATTCATCTTGAACTTACCATAGAAATCTATCAAAGACATTCTCACCTCATGAGACCACGGTGTTCCATAAAATCCTTCTACTACCCCCCGGTATTTCAAATCGGGGTAATCGTCGATTTCCACATATGGTAATTCGCCCGTTACAGTCGCAGAACTCTCGACTAACTGGCGAAGGGTCTGCAAACCGTAAAAAGCTCCCCGCTCGTCATAACCGACGATCGATATACCATTCTTTCCGATATTCATGCGATATGCACCCGAAACAGATTTTACCCCATACTTAGCCGAAACCTTCGAACCAAAATCGACGGAGAGTTTTACCCCCTTCTTGTTAAAAGTGACAAAATCCAAATCTTCGGAAAATTTTCCATGCTTATCTTTTAGACACACTCCACCGGAAATATCGAGCCTCCCGATTGGGTCGAGAACCAGTTTATGAGGAGTAGGGTTAATAATTATCCCTTTATGATCCAATTTTTTACCCGGCACAGCAAAAACGTCTTGCGCTTCCGATCTCTGCGATGCCAAATCGAACTCCGATTCCTGCGCCGAAAAGGTTCCACACATCAACAAACCGATGCATACCATCAACGACTTTCTACAATCTATCATTTTCATAAAACTAATTTAAGCATGGAAATTTTACTATCTATCAAATAAACCCCATTAACGGGGTTATCCCTAGCGTTTTTTCAAAAATTTCTTGCTCAACCACCGTCTCACCGGCTCGTCATAAAGTTTCAAACAAAGATAGGCTACCAATATATTCCATACATAAACACACAAGGCTACTTGCCACGTTTCCCCGAATGTAAAATACTGGTTCTCAATCAACCAAGAATAGAACAAATACATAAACGGGTAATGCGTGATATAAAGCGGGAAAGAAATATCTCCCAAAAATTTACATATCCGCGTAGATGTTTTATCGGTCGTGTTTCCCGACGCACCCAATATAATGAGAACAGGAAATACCACGACTATACAAAATGCCTCAAAAAGACCATTCATACATATAGGTTCGACCCCTTCTACATAAGGAACACAAAACAAAACCAACAATACGAAAGAGCATATCCAGAATGCCCCTCTCACTTTCACCGGTTTGAAATTACGCGACAACAACAGTCCCAAAGAAAACGGGAAAAGCATTCGCAACAGTCCACCCACAAAATTCACCGAATCGAGCGTCCAGCCTACCCCTATCATGCCATACCCCGATACATCGAAGATAGCGAAACAAGCCAGACAGATTCCCAGTAATACGACAAAAACAGTTAACGCCTTAGTAGACAAACGACGAATAAACAAAGCATACAAAATATTACCGATATACTCGAAAAATAATGACCAACTGGGACCGTTCAAAGGAAACATTTCACCATTACCCCGAACCTCATAACCTGCACCCGGATAGGCCGGAATGAAAAACATCGCGAAAAGCAAAGCCCACATCACCATCGACGTAGCCACATGAGTCCCGTCCCACTGTTCGCTACCCTGTATACAAAACGTAATCACACCTAAAACTGCACCCATGACAACCATCGGGTGAAGACGAATCAACCGCCGCTTAAAGAAATTTTTTACCGTTAGGCTCTTTCCCCAACGATCGTCATAGGCATAACCGATAACGAACCCCGATAAAATAAAAAAGAAATCCACGGCCAAATATCCATGATTGATGCTTTCTATAAGAGTACCACCGGCAAAAGCATACCCTTCGAAGACATGATACCACACGACCAAAAGCGCGGCTACACCACGTAATCCGTCAAGCAACTCATAATGAGGTTTGGTATCTGAAAACGCAGCAGAAGAAATTTGTTGCATAATGAATTGGTAATTTAGATTTTTGATTTTAGTGATGATTAATATTACGGCAAAATTACAGGACTTATATAATTTAAAATTTGTCCTATGTCAAAAAATCCTCTGAAAGATCATTTTCGGGCTCCCCTGAGACGACTGAGCGTCGAGAGTGTTATACCCAAATACGATGCAATATACCCAAGTTGAGCTCGCTGGTTCACCTGAGGGAATTGCTGCCTGAACTCCTCATACCGTTCTTTTGCCGATAAAGTCAAACGTTCCTTATGGGAGCGATGCAAACGCCGGTACTCGTCTTGATGAATAATCCGCCCCCAATTAGCCAGTTCGATATTCGTTTCGAACAGCCGACGCAATTTATCCAGAGATATTCTATAAACGACTACATCTTCAAGGGTCTCCACAAATTCTTCGCTCATCTTGTTATAATAGAGTTCGTCCATACTGAACACGATTCCGCCCTCACACGAAAAAGAAGTCGTTATCTCTTCTCCGTTCACCAACCAAAACGAGCGAGTCATTCCCTTCCCTATAAAATAAGCCGATTTACAATACATGCCCGCCCTTATCAACTGATACTTCTTGGGAAAACGGCACAAAGTCATGCTCTCTTTCAATGTCCGTATCGTATCATCGGAAATCGGATATAAAGAATTTATCTTATCTATAATACCGGTCATGTAACAATCTTTGATCATTCTCTTTTTCAAAAACGATTTTATACGCTATACTTCACAAATTCCAGTCCAAACAAAACACCCCGGATAACAATCGGCAAGATCGACTTCTTTATCGAATAGGGCAAATACCGAAGAACCCGAACCGGACATAGATGCATATACAGCTCCCTGTTCATATAAACGATCCTTTATCTCTCCTATTTCCGGAAATCGGGCAAACACACTTTCTTCAAAGTCATTGATCAATCTACCTCTCCACTCCTCGACCGGACGGGAAACGGTATCCCTCACCGACTCTTCCGGCAATACCGGAGTAACCAACGAATAAGCCACCGACGTAGGCACGGAGACAGAAGGCTTTACCAATACGATTCGATAGGACTTCAACGACAATTCGATCGGCTCGAACCCATCGCCTATTCCTTTGGCTAATAAAGGTTTATTATGCAAGAAAAATGGGCAATCGGCTCCCAGAGAAGCAGCTTCCTTGTCAAGCTCGTCATCGCTCAACGGCAAACGAAAATAATCTCTCACCATCGCTAACAAAAAAGCGGCATCGGAAGAACCACCTCCTAACCCAGCACCAAAGGGTATGGCTTTATGGAGATAAATAGATATCGGGGGTAACGAAAAACGATGGCTCAATCTTCGCCACGCTTTCATCACCAAATTATTCTGGGGATCACCGTCTATGACAATTCCCGACAAAGACAACTCCGTCTCCTGTTGCGACGTTGGAACAATCTCCAAAGCATCTTGTAACTGAACGGGATAAAATACCGTCTCTATATTGTGATAACCATCGGGACGACGGGCTACGATACGCAACCCCAAATTGATTTTTGCATTGGGAAATCTAATCATCTATATCCTTGTTTTTCGAGAATCTTTGCGAAAATAACCATTCTCAGTCACATAGGCAACTCCACTCTAAAAAAGAATAAAAATTTCATCGAAGAGAAAATTTATTATAATTTTACCGACATAATGGAAAAACAGAAACAAATGAAAAAAAGAACCCTCACCGCCGGTACTATCCTTTTATGCCTATCTGCAATCTCTTTCGGGCAAAATTCTATAAAAGATTTTCTACATCAAAATCCACAATTTTTCGGTAGTACGGCATCTGTTTATTATTGCAACGACACCACAGACACCCCGGCTCCAAAGGATTTCATACCGTTTCACATCGATCATATAGCTCGACACGGTTCACGCACCCACGATTCAAAAAGTATGGTTCCGAACCTGTACAAACTAATGAATAAAGCCGATTCTTTGAACCTTTTAACCCGGGAAGGCAAACTGCTGCGTAATCAAATCGACACCATCTACCATTTAATGAATCATCGCTGGGGAGACCTCACTCCGCTCGGAGCCCGACAACACCGGGATATGGCTCGTCGCATGTATCACCGCTTTCGTCCGGCGTTTACACCTCAGGACGGCAAAGTGACCCTTGTGGCACAATCGACCACGGTTCCACGCTCCATGGCTAGTATGGCGGCATTCGTCGCAGAAATGAGAGGCTATACCCCCACTGCGGAGTTTTCTATGGATCCCAGCAACGGATATGACAATACCCTGCGATTCTTCAAAGGAAAAGAATACCAACAATATCTCTCGAAAGGCTCATGGAAAAAGATACTCCGAGCCTATCAGGAAAAGCACACACCCACAAGGCTTATCGACCGTATATTCAAGAAAGAGTGGGAACAAATCATACCCGATCCTATTACATTCATGACCCACCTATACGCGTTAACCATCATATTGCCGAATACCGACTACGACATATCCCTATATCCGTGGTTCACAGAAGAAGAAAAATTCGATTTATGGAGTGCGAACAATCTATCGCAATACCTGCGTAAAGCCAACTCCATTCCCGGAAAAGGACTCCCTGTCGCCATTGCGAAACCTCTGTTAAAAGACATGTTGGTTACATCGCAAGCGGCGATCGACGGAAACGGTGTCGAAGCCAATTTACGTTTTGCACACGGTGAAAATACAATTCCTTTACTCGCCCTGTTAGGTATTGAGAATGCAGCCGTTGTAGAAGCCGATCCCGAAAAAGTAGCCGAGGTTTGGCAGGACTTCAAATACAATCCTATGGCGACGAATATCCAATGGATACTTTATAAAAATACCGATGGGAAAATACTCGTGAAAGTATTGTTCAATGAACAAGAAATAAAATTACCCATCGATTCGGAATATGCACCTTATTACGATTGGGAGCTATTCCAAAAATATTGTGAAAAGCAAATGGCAAAATACCCCGATACGACACCGGCCCTGTAATTAATCGGAAATATCTGCCTGTTGAAAAGTTCATTATAAGATTCGCTCACCAAATTTCCCGATAGCAGAAAGATTGACTACTTTTGTAACGGGAAAGAATTGCTGCATGGAAACTCGAAGAAATTACACTCGCCAGAAAAAAGCCTACGCTCCGAAAGTTTCGGAACAAGGCAAGCTACAACCTCAGGACAAAGAGCTCGAAGAAGCCGTGTTGGGAGCTCTCATGCTCGAAAAAGATGCCTATACCACCGTTTGCGACATCTTAAAGCCAGAGTGTTTCTATGAGCCGACCAACCAGCTCATTTATAGTGCAATATCCCGGTTGGGAGCACAACAACGCCCCATCGACATGCTCACCGTCACCGAGCAACTGCGACTCGACGGAAAGCTCGATGAAGTCGGCGGAGCCCTCCGTATTTCCGAACTCACAGGACGTGTGGCATCGGCGGCGCACATCGAATACCATGCCCGCATCGTAGCCCAAAAATATTTGGCTCGGGAATTGATCGAATTTTCCAGCGAAATACTCAACAAGGCCTTTGACGAGACCAACGACGTAGATGACCTTATGCAGGAAGCCGAGGGGAAACTCTTTGAAATTTCCCAACGTAACCTGAAAAAAGACGTTACTCAAATAGACCCGGTACTGAGCGAAGCTATCAGACAAATTCAAATAGCAGCCAATCGAAGTGACGGATTGAGCGGACTGCAAACCGGGTTTCACGACATCGACAAAATTACTTCCGGTTGGCAAAATTCCGACCTCATCATTATCGCCGCCCGTCCCGCTATGGGAAAAACGGCATTCGTCCTTTCTATGGCAAAGAACATGGCTGTCAGCTACAACACGCCGGTGGCTATCTTCTCGCTCGAAATGTCCAATGTCCAGCTTGTCAATCGTCTCATCATCAACACTTGTGAAATCCCCGGCGATAAAATCAAAAGCGGACAGTTGGCCCCGTTCGAATGGGAACGGCTCATGTCTCGTATCGAAATACTGAGGAACGCTCCTATATATATAGACGATACCCCCAGCCTTTCCGTTTTTGAACTTAGGACAAAAGCCCGCCGATTGGTTCGCGAGCACGGAATCAAAATCATCATCATAGACTACTTGCAACTGATGAACGCCAGCGGTATGTCCTTCGGGAGCCGAGAACAAGAAGTCAGCACCATATCCCGTTCGCTCAAACAATTGGCAAAAGAGCTTCAAATACCTATCATCGCCCTGTCACAGTTAAATCGTAGCGTGGAATCCCGGGGTAACGACAAAGACGGTAAAGAAGGGAAACGCCCGCAACTTTCCGACTTGCGTGAATCGGGAGCTATCGAGCAAGATGCTGATATGGTTTGCTTTATACACCGTCCCGAATATTATACTCGGTCTAAGGAAGATGCCAATGGAAACAGTATCGAAGGCTTGGCAGAATTTATCATAGCCAAACACCGTAGCGGTGCGACCGATACCGTGAATATGAAATTCGTCTCTTATCTGGCTCGATTCCAAAATTACGACGAAGACACCCGACTGACCGATTTCAGTGCACCGGTAACCTCGAAGTTCAATACTCCCGACACGAGCACACCATCGGCAACGCCACTGTCTGGGAACCCCGATTTCCTGAATCCCCCCGGTTCGTCCAATAACGATATACCCTTCTAAAAAGAACTTTTATCTCCCGACCGATGTTATTCTTTCGAATAACTAATATAGTATGGAGAAAAAACGACAAAAAATCTGGACTGCGATAGGTGTAGGCATAGCTATCGCACTATTGTTATATTGGCTCACATTGGCTATTTGGATAGACGATGATACCGATACCCCTATGCCTCCTCCCGTAGAAGAAATCTCGAATTATTAAAATATACTAAAATCACTACGGATAAAAACTTTTTGCAATACAAGTGTGTTTTATTATCGAAACCGGGAAAGAAACGGCTCTCCTTAGGGAAAAAGAAGCGAAGCGTCGCTTCCGTCGAGCCAAAATCTCCGGTCTGGAAGAGTTAATTTATACGATAATATTCTTGTTTTTTGTGTGTTTCATTGGTATTATATTATCCTTTGTTTATTCCTGTAATAAACATTATCCTCTTTCTTGTTTTTGATATATTTCAAGTAGTAAAGCCCCGTCGTGAGACGAGGCTTTACTATTTACATTCCCCCATCAACGTATTCCGAGTCTGTTCAATGCTTGCTGGTATCGAATTGCATTTCGTTGATGCTCTGCCAAAGTCACGGCAAAATTATGATAGCCCGAAAAATCCTCTTTGGCGCACATATAAAAATACCCGTTCGGTGTATGTGTCAGCACGGCATCGATAACCTGCTTCGAAGGAATCCGTATAGGGCCGGGAGGCAATCCCGTAACCCGATAAGTATTATATGGCGATTCTATGGTCAAATGAACATTCAATATGCGTTTCAGCGAAAAATCCCCGTGGGCAAATTTTACCGTAGGGTCTGCCTGCAAAGGCATACCTTTACGCAATCGGTTCATATAAAGACCCGCGACCTTTCCCATTTCATCACGTTTGTTAGTCTCTTCCTCTACGATCGAAGCCAAAGTCGCTACCTCCACAGGAGTCAATCCCCACCGCTTTGCCTGTTGCTCCCGCTTTCCTTCCCAATAAATGCGATACTCCCGCTTCATCTTCTGTAAAAAAGATTCGGGAGTCACAGTCCAGTAAAACTCATAAGTATCCGGTAAAAACAAAGCCGGGAGAGTCGCTTTCGTAAAACCTAAATCCGCACAAACACTATCGTTGTACAGCAAAGCCAACAACTCCTCTTTCGAAAAAAACAACTGCTCCGATACCCTTTCGGCCAATTGTTCGAGAGTGCGTACGTTATTAAATGTAACTCGTATGGGAGATTGGCTTCCCCTCGACAATTTCAAAGCCATTTGCCGAGCTGTCATACCGGCATGAAGCCGATAAGCCCCTACACGAACATCAGGATCGAATTTATAAAACGACAGCAAACGTTTTATTCTCGGGATCGAATTCTCATCTGGAATCACCGAATGCAAAGCACTATCGAGCTGAGCATCATTCCACTTCGGATAAACATAGCACACCGTTTGTTCGGTAATAACAGGATCATACAAATAACTCTTCATTACCGGAATAAACAAACATGCGAGAATCAAAATAAGCCCTCCTGTTATCCAAGCAAATATCTTTATACCTTTATTCACATTCGACATAATAATCCAATTATACACAGCGCAAAAGCACCTTGATGGGACAAAAGTAACGATTATTCCCGAAATAAAATAATGCGAAAAAGTTTGCTGTTTCAAATATTCCGCTTATCTTTGCGCTGCATTTGAAAAAATGACGTCAACGACAAATCGTCCTTTGGAAGGATGGGTGAGTGGCTGAAACCACCAGTTTGCTAAACTGACGTACTCGAATGGGTACCGGGGGTTCGAATCCCCCTCCTTCCGCAAATGCAAAGTCCATAGCGTAATATATACACTATGGACTTTTTTTATTTGAATCGATTCCCCCATTGTCGAAATTTCAGAAACGGTCTTTGGAATATTGACACATTGGTTGTAATTTTGGAGCAATTTAAAATAAAGGTATGAAAAATTTCAAAAATATTCCTTTTGTCGAAATTTACACAGAAAAAACACCTTGTCGAAGAAACAAAATGCACCAATAAAAAATGAATATTTTTAATAATATTCCAAGTATTCCAAATCTATTTCAAAATCACATTCAATTTTTGTAGCATGAATTTCAAAATCAAATCAAACAACGTTATGAATTATCAACGATTATTTCTATCGGGAATATTTCTCTCGCTATTCATGCTATCTGCATCCGCAAAGACATTTATCATCGGGAACGATTCGACCACGGTCCGCACCTCCGATACCGATTATGCCGATGAATTAGAAAAAATACGAATGCACATGCCCGATATAGAAGTCGGGAACGGTATATCTTTCCAACCTAAAAACAAAAGCTATAAACTCACGATGCGCATTCGCATGCAAAATTTGGTCGATGTCGACTTCAACGAGAAATTCGAGGCTCAGGATATCGACGCCCGCGTCAAACGGCTCAGGTTACGTTTCGATGGATATATCTATACACCCAAACTCACCTATTTAGTTCAGTTAGGCTTCTCACCTTACGATATGAAAACGCTGCCCAATGGGAACAACAACATCGTACGCGACGCAATGATTTACTACGTTCCCAACTCGACATGGAATATCGGTTTCGGACAAACCAAAATACGGGCGAATCGCGCCCGAATAAACTCTTCGAGTGCCCTACAATTCGTAGATCGTTCCATTGTAAACTCCGAATTCAATCTCGACCGCGATTTCGGTATCTTCGGAGAATACAATCAACATCTATTCGGCTCTTTGGATTTAGCGGCCAAAGCCTCTATTACTACCGGAGAAGGCAGAAACTGGGGAAACAATAAAGGGAGTGGACTCGCATATACGGGACGCATAGAACTATTCCCACTGGGACGATTCACCGGGAAAGGAGATGCTATGGAAGGCGATTATGAACGAGAACAAACGCCCAAAATCCTTTTAGCGGGAGCATACAGCTATAACGACCGAGCTCTTCGGGCACAAGGTTCCAATGGGGACAAATTACTGTTTGACCAGACCCGTAACCTTTCTTCCTATTTTGTCGACTTCATCTTCAAATATCAAGGATTTGCTTTTTATACCGATTTCATGGGGCGTATATCATCTTCCTCACCGCTCATTAAATCGGGCGAAAATGTAGAACAATATGTCCTCACTGGAATGGGGCTCAACGTACAGGCAAGTTATCTCTTTCGTTCCAATTGGGAAATCGCATTGAGAAACTCTACCATCATGCCGGATAAAGAAGTACAGCCTTATGCCAATTATCGCAGTCACAACCAATCGACGTTCGGTGTCACGAAATATCTGATAGATCACAGATTAAAAGTACAAGCCGACCTGTCTTACAATTACAAAAATGAATTTGTCGATTCCGATTATAATCGCTGGCAATTAAGATTTCAGATAGAACTCGGCTTTTGACAAATCGACATAAGCAACCTAACACCTAAACAGTATATAAAATGTCCTCTCAGTACGATTTCGACACAATTATCGACCGGCATCACACCGGAGCTATGAAAACCGATGTTCTCTGTGAGCGCTATGGTCGGGAAGATCTCATTCCTTTATGGATTGCCGACATGGATTTTGCGGTCGCCCCCTGTATAACGGATGCTCTCGTACGCCGGTTACAACACCCGGTTTACGGATATGCCGAGGCTCCTGCGAGCTATTGGCAATCCATTATCGATTGGCTCGACTACCTGCATGGCTGGAAAGTAAAAAGAGAATGGATCACCTATATCCCCGGGATTGTCAAGGGCATAGGCTTGGCAGTCAATGTATTTAGTAACCCCGGAGATAAAATCATCATACAGACTCCGGTCTATACACCGTTCATGGCCGTCCCCGAAAGTAACGGTCGGCAGGTTGTACATAATCCGCTCAAATGGAACGGCTCCCACTACGAAATGGACTTCGATCACCTTGAATCGATCATCGACTCCCAATGCAAGCTGTTCATTCTCTGTAATCCTCATAATCCCGGAGGAGTGGTTTGGCCGTTGGAAACATTACAGCGAATCGCCGAAATCTGTGCACGGCACAACATACTCATCATTGCCGATGAAATTCATGCCGATATGCCTCTCTTCGGAGCCAAACATCACCCTTTTGCCTCGGTATCCGAAACAGCGGCTCAAAACAGTATATCGTTTGGAGCTCCTTCCAAGACGTTCAACATCGCAGGCTTGGTCAGCTCCTATGCCATTGTTCCCAACGAAACGATTCGTAAGCGCTTCTTCGACTGGCTCACGGCAAACGAGCTGAACGAACCCACATTCATGGCGACCATAGCCACCGAAGCCGCTTATAACCATTGTAGAGAATGGCGCGAACAAATGTTAGCCTACATCGAACAAAATATACTATTTGTCGAAGAGTTTCTCGATCGTTATATTCCCGACATCAAAGCCATCAGGCCGCAAGCATCCTTTATCGTATGGCTCGACTGTACACGGCTTCACCTCGAACACGATGCACTCATCGACCTTTTTGTCGATAAAGCCAGACTCGCACTCAACGACGGTGAAATGTTCGGCCCCGAAGGCAAAGGACACATGCGGCTAAATGTAGGTACACCTCGCGCAGTTTTGCAAAAAGCGCTCGAACAACTACGTTCCGCCGTGGACGGGCTTAAACGATAGCTTACGAAATATGTCGAAAACAAAAAAACTTTCTTTTCGAGACAAATACCATAAACACCTTTGACTCCGAAGAATATCTTTTTCGGAAAATATTTTATATTTTTGCACCCGATTGGTACAAAAGCCTTTTTACTTTTGTATCTTGAAATAATATAGAACATTCTGAAAGAACGACTTTATGAACGAACTTGCCACGAAGTACAATCCCGCCGACGTAGAAGAAAAATGGTATGCCTATTGGTTGAAAAACGGTCTTTTCAAATCGAAGCCCGACGGTCGAGAACCCTATACCGTTGTCATTCCGCCACCCAATGTCACCGGGATTCTGCACATGGGGCACATGCTGAACAATACGATACAAGACATTCTGGTACGCCGGGCTCGCATGGAGGGGAAAAATGCTTGTTGGGTTCCCGGCACAGACCATGCATCTATCGCCACCGAAGCCAAAGTGGTAAATAAACTTGCAGCACAAGGTATTAAAAAAAGCGATCTTTCCAGAGAAGAATTTCTCAAATACGCTTGGGAATGGAAAGAAGAACACGGCGGAATCATCTTAAAACAACTCCAAAAATTGGGAGCATCCTGCGATTGGGACCGCACCGCTTTTACTATGGACGAAATCCGTTCCGAAAGTGTTTTGAAAGTATTTGTCGACTTATACAACAAAGGACTCATTTACAGAGGAGTCCGCATGGTAAATTGGGACCCCAAAGCCCTCACCGCCCTCTCCGACGAAGAAGTCATTTATAAAGACGAACACAGCAAACTCTATTATCTGCGCTATTTTATCGAAGGCGAGGATAAATACATTATCGTTGCCACCACACGACCTGAAACAATCTTAGGCGACACGGCAGTTTGCGTAAACCCCAACGACCCGCGTTATTCATTTCTTAAAGGGAAAAAAGTCATCATACCGCTGGTAAATCGGGTGGTTCCTATTATCATGGACGATTATGTCGATATTGAGTTCGGAACCGGCTGCTTAAAAGTCACCCCGGCACACGATGTAAATGACTATATGCTGGGAGAAAAATACAATCTGCCGAGTATCGACATATTCAACGACAACGGAACCATCAGCGAAGCCGGAGGGCTTTACGTAGGAATGGATCGTTTCGACGTTCGCAAACAAATCGCCAAAGACTTACAGGAAGCCGGATTACTCGAAAAAGTCGAAGATTACGACAATAAAGTGGGTTATTCCGAACGTACCAATGTCGTTATCGAACCCAAACTATCGATGCAATGGTTTGTCAAAATGGATAAACTTGCAGCCCCGGCTCTCGATGCCGTCATGAAAGACGAAATCAAATTCCACCCCGATAAATTCAAAAACATTTATCGGCACTGGATGGAAAACATTAAAGATTGGTGTATCTCCCGCCAGCTTTGGTGGGGACATCGCATCCCGGCATACTACCTTCCGCAAAGCGGATTCGTAGTAGCTGCCACACCCGAAGAAGCGTTGAAATTAGCCCGAGAGAAAAGTGGTAAGGCCGACCTTCAAATGAGCGATCTGCGACAAGACGAAGATTGCCTCGACACATGGTTCTCTTCATGGTTATGGCCCATCTCGCTTTTCGATGGTATCAACAATCCCGGCAACGAAGAGATAAACTACTATTACCCGACCACCGATTTGGTTACAGCCCCCGATATCATTTTCTTCTGGGTGGCACGAATGATTATGGCCGGGTAAGAAGACATTCCATAT
>OBWY01001593.1_pt1 | contig 12874 bp, 7 predicted proteins | sample 1538081 | NCBI WGS metagenome assembly OBWY01 (sample SAMEA2580089, study PRJEB22360) | human gut metagenome | biome: human gut; feature: human-associated habitat; material: faeces | place: Denmark | collected 2008/2010
ATGCGCTGCCCGCGGTGCTGTCGGCGGCGAAGCGCGGCGAATTCGAGGATGAGGTATTCGGGGGAGTAGGCACAAAATCAAAGGTGCTGCCTACTATTCAGGCATTGCTTGACGGCGGCAAACCCAGCAACGACCCGCAGGGAGACGCCTATGGTCTGCTGTTGCGCTCCTACTGCGATTACTGGCACAGGTTCCTTCCGTTCATGTTCGACGACGCCGGTGCCGCCGACCTGCTGGCCAAGGATTCCGTGCTGCGCAAGGCCGTCGAAGTGATGACCGTGGCCGACTGCGTGGGCGAGAGCGATGAGGGCAACGTCGAGATCATCGGCTGGCTCTACCAGTTCTATATCTCCGAACGCAAAGACCAAGTAATGGCCGGCTTCAAGAAGTCCAAGAAGGCCGGAGCCGACGAGATTCCCGCCGCAACCCAGCTCTTCACCCCAGACTGGATCGTGCGATATTTGGTCCAAAACACCGTAGGCCACCTCTGGACCCAGAACCACCCAGAATCCCAACTCCACAACACGTGGGAATACTATATCGACCCGGTTGGGGAAGACGCCGGAGAGATTCTCAAGATCGATTCTCCCGAAGACCTCACCGTCTGCGACCCAGCCTGCGGCTTCGACCTCCTCTACAGCATCTACGACGAAGCCGGCTACTCCGCCAACGAAATCCCCGGCCTGATTCTGGAACACAACCTCTTCGGCATGGAGATTGACGAACGAGCCGCCAACCTCGCCGCCTTCGCCCTCACCATGAAGGCCCGAGGCAAATACCGTCGTTTCTTCCGCAAGGGCCGCCAAGTCCAACCCAACGTCCAGCGCATCACGCCGGAATACTTCGCCGATGACGAAGTCACCAAACTCAACGACCTCTACCACGTGACCTTCGACACCGACACTTGGAACACCTACCAAAACGCCGACACCTACGGCTCCCTCATACAACCACCAGCGGATCTGGTGTCGTTGCTCCCGCTGGCGGGAGCTGTCGAGCACAGCGAGACTGAGGGTGGTCAAGCGCAACTCTCGCTGATATCCGATCAGCTCAGAGACCGTGCCAACCTCGTCCTCACCCAAACCCGCTACCTCTCCCGCCAATACGCCGCAGTAGTGGCCAACCCGCCCTACATGGGTTCCGGCAACATGGGCAACGAGCTCAAGAAGTTCGTCACCGACCATTACAAAGACGGCAAAGCCGATTTGTATTCATGCTTTTACTACCGATATGAAACTCTCACAGATCGAAATGGGTTATTTGGTACTGTAATCGGCGATACGTGGATGTTCATCAAGTCGTTCGAAGCTATGCGAACGAATCTGATTGATTGCCGGCATATTGAAAGCTTTATCCACATTCGTGACATATCGAATCATCCTGATATTTTTGGGGCGAACGCAGCTTTCATCGTTTCTAATGAAACAAAAAAGAAGCATTCGATCTTCATCAAGTTGACTCAAAATGGTTCATGGCGTAAACGTTCCGAGTTCCTTCAGGCGGTTCAGCAGAAAACTGAAGGCGCAGTGTTCACCGTCAACCAACACGATTTCGCCCAAATTCCCGGCTCCCCAATCGTGTATTGGCTATCCGATGCAATGCGTAAGACATTTACGATTGGTAAGCCATTAGAGGAAATCGCCAAACCTCGTGTGGGGCTACAAACTGGCAATAACGATCGCTTCATTCGCGAGTGGTGGGAAGTCAGCCAGTCTCGGAGTTCATTCGGCTGTAAATCCCATGAAGAAGCTGCCGCTAATGGCAAACGTTGGTTCCCGTACAACAAGGGCGGAGAGTTTCGTAAGTGGTATGGGAACCAGGAATTCGTCGTCAATTGGGAACATGATGGTAAGGAGATTGAGAACTTTAGACCGCATTCAGTGGTCCGCAATCCTGATCTTTATTTCCATCCGTCGATTTCATGGTCGAAAATAAGCAGCGGAGATCCAGCTTTTCGTTTCTTCCCTGGTGGATTCATATTTAATGTTGCTGGCACGTCCATCTTCTCCTCTGATGATTTACGTTCGACGATCATGGGATATGCAGACTCGACAACCGCTTATACCCAGTTGACTGCCATCGCTCCAACTCTGAACTTTGAAGTTGGACAAATTGCTTCATTGCCGATTTCAGAGAGGCTGGATGGCATAGACTGCGATAATGTTAAATCGTTGATTCGGTATTCTAAATCCGACTGGAATTCCAGCGAAACCTCATGGGATTTCGATGGTTTGGAGTTGTTGAGCTACCTCTCAGTTGGGTTCGTTGACGACTCTCTCGATAAGGGAATTAAGGGTATTTCACTCGTTGAACTCATTCTGAAATATATTGCTCGTTGTAAGTGCATTGCCGAAGAGCAACGCCAACGAGAAATCAAGAATAATGAGCTGGTCGCTGATGCCTACGGCGTACGCAACGAGGTGCCATGCGACGTACCAATCGAACGAGTGTCGCTGAAACGTAATCCAGCATTCGCATACCCGAAGAATACACCCGCCGAGCGTGATGAACTCATGACGCGAGATATCATCAAGGAGATCATCTCCTATGCGGTCGGCTGCATGTTCGGTCGCTACTCGCTGGACAAACCCGGTCTGATTCTCGCATCCCAAGGCGAGACCCTTGATGACTATCATGCGCAGATCCCGAATCCCTCGTTTGAGCCGGACGCGGACAACGTCATCCCCGTCACCGAGGATGAATGGTTCGAGGATGACATCGTGGCCCGGTTCAGGCAGTTCCTCGTCGTGGCCTTGGGCGAACAGCATCTTGAGGAGAACATCGCCTATATCGAGCAGGTGCTGGGCAAGTCGTTACGCAAGTACTTCGTCAACGATTTCTACGACGACCACGTCAAGATGTACAAGAATCGTCCGATCTACTGGATGTACTCCAGTCGCACCGACAAGAAGGGCGTGTTCAAGGCGCTGGTCTATTTGCACCGCTACACACCTACCACCACCAACAACGTGCTGTCGTACCTGCGCGACTTCACAGCCAAGCTGCGCGCCCAATCCGAACGGTTGGCGCAATCAGACAAGGCTAGCGAGGTTCGCCAAGGCGAAAAGCTGCAAACTGCCATCAAGGAGTGCACCGACTACGAGCGTGACATCCTCTACCCGCTCGCCACCCGCAACCTCCCCATCGACCTCGATGACGGCGTCCTGATCAACTACCTGCGCATGGGCAAAGCCGTTCGAACCATCCCCGCAATCGAAAAGAAACGCACCACCGTCCAATCCTGGACCTGGCCCATTCATATGTTAGGAGAGTGATTTGATGGCGGGATCGTTAGCTGAATATGATGCACTTGAAGATTGCACACGCAATATTTTTGGCCGTGTTATGTGGTCTCACAAGATACAGGAGAAACAGGCAGACATTTATCTATTTGAGTCAAAAGGGTTGACAATATGCAGTATTGTGCTTTCTTCGATTGTGTCAGGCGGACTCGTAGCAGCGTTATTTATTGACCCTTTTTGGCTAAAATTGGTTTCAACATTAATGTCTTGTATTTCGACAATTCTGATTGCTGTCATTAAGAGATTTGATTTTGAAAAATTGATTCAAAATCATAGGGAATTCGCAACCCGATATCTTGCAGTAAAGGATCAACTAATGTTACTGCTTTATCAAATACGTTTGCATGACAAGGATTGCGATTTCTTAGAAGAAGAGCTTCGCTCTCTTGTTTCAAAGGTATCTGAAATTAATTCTGTAGCGCCACAAACGACAAATTGTGCAGTTAGTCTCGCGTCAGCTGCCTTGCATAAACATAAAGATGATGACATAACCGATGAAGAGATAAACAATGGGCTCCCTCCATCACTAAGAAAGGAATGTAAGAAATGACTTTTTACGTTCAGAGGCATACTGGAGTTATCAATCAAGAAACTCGTGGGTTAATCGCGAAAAGATACCGGACTGTTACTAGGGCCATTAATCGAGAATTTTATGATTCGTATAGTGAAGTTGAGCATAGCTTGTATGTAGGTTCTTATGGTCGTTGCACAGCAGTCGATACAAGTGATATTGACATTATGGTAATTCTTCCGCGCGAAGAATATGATCACTTCGATTCATATCGGGGTAATGGACAATCTAGATTGTTGCAATCTGTTAGGACTGCCATTAAACAATCGTATTCTACAAGCGATGTGCGAGCAGATGGCCAGGTAGTAAAAATTGCCTTTAGCGATGAGATGAAGTTTGAAATACTGCCGGCTTTTGCCTCTGTGGATTGGGCGGGAAATACTGTATACGATTATCCCGATGCGAACCAAGGTGGTAATTGGCTTTCGAGCAATCCTAAGGCTGAGCAAGAAGCCATGCGGCAAAAGAATAAATTGTCTAATGGTCTGCTTGTTGATACCTGTAGGCATATGAGGGTGGTTCGTGACTCTTGTTTTAAAAGCTACCATCTTTCAGGAATTGTCATTGACAGTTTTGTTTATTCCGCTATTAAAGATTGGCATTGGTGTAATCCCGGTGTTCCTTCTTCCTCTCCTAAAGGTTCATACGAGGAAACAATTCTTAGGTATTGGGAAGACTTCATTCAGTTTTCTCCTAATTCTTTGACAGCACCAGGGAGTAGAGATTCCGTCAATGTGCAGAAGAGCAATGAATGCTTAGGTAAAGTGCTGCGATATATGGCGGGTAAATAACAACGTTGGTGATTATATGAGCATTGATAGTGGTGAATCCAAGAACGTAGAATACAAGATTGCCTTGCCTGACCGCAGTATCAAGTACACGAAAAAACCGCGGTGGCGTTTGCTAATGGCGAGGGCGGGCGCATCGTGTTCGGCATCGAGGATTAGACACTGCGCGTGGTGGGTGTGCCGGATGATCAGGTGCTCACTATCATGGATGCCATCTCGAATGCCATTACGGATAGTTGCGAGCCACTGATTATTCCGGATATCTCCATGCGGGACATTGACGGCAAGACGGTGATTGTGGCGGAAATCCTGCCGGGCGCGCAGCGGCCATACTTCGAATCGATGGCCCGGCTTGACGAACAGCAACGCAAAGTGCTGGACATGCTTGTGCAGAATGGTCCAATGGAATCGTCATCCATAGCGGATCAGCTGGGTGTGCAAAAAAAGACGTGCGATAGACATACTGAATGACATGACGGATAAGGGAGTAATTCAGAGAATCGGTGTCAACCGCTCAACTGCCTATGTAGTACAGCGAGGAGCACAACAATCACGCGAGGTCATAGATACGCTATAAACTGATTCATTAGTCAGTAGTAATGCGAGACTTCCAAGAGCCGGGGGTAGTCCCCCGGCATTTTTTTGTATGGAGGGAGCGGTCAATGTCGATTATCGGTGGACTACGGGCAACCTGTGGACGGAGAAGAGGACGGTGAATGAGCAGCAATACGCAGATCGGTCGTTTGTTGGCGGCACGTTTCGCAAAATTCGACGGCACTCCGCATAGCGAAGGGCGCGTGGTGTTCTGGCATGACGAGGCCGGTGAATTCTCCGAAGAAGTGGACAGCATCGTTGGGCCGGAAGCGGAGAACGAAGCGCTGCGCGATGTTGAGCTGGTTCGTTTGGAGAGTAATCCGTTCGCACTGAAATACCGGATCATGCTTGCAGAACCAACCACCAAATTCCTGGTATATGTGGAAGGCAAACTGCCGTCCAATGAGGACAATTGGCTGCTGGATCTTGAAATCGCCTATGGTCCTTGGTTCACTGCGGACAAGCTGTCAATGATCCTCAACGAGCTGTTCCCGCGCGAGGCATCCGCCGAAACGCGCCGTGATTGGCTCAACGCTGCAAGCCGTTCTTTGATGATGACGATTTGGTTCAAGCCTTGCAGCAACGATTGCGTGCGGAAGATGATGCCAAGACCTTCCAAGCGAAGATGATCGCATCCCTGCTGGGATTGCCCGTCGGCGAACATAGCTTGCAGGCCATCTGGCGGGAGCTGCTCACGCAATACGCCAAAGACTCCGCTCGCGGCATCGAGACAATCGAGGCCATGGGATTGGCCGACTACCACTGGGCGGGCACACGCGGCATCTACAGATTTGACTCCGGCAATCAACTGAACAAGCCCACGGTGAAGGATTTCGTGATCTGGCTGTTCCGTCTCGCATGGAACGGGTTCAGCGATGCCGAGAATAGCATCGACTATTACGCGAACGTCCGCCGCGACTTCGATACCTGGCGCAATAACCCGAAAACCACTCCGGTGATACAGAGGCTGGCGAGTGAGGTGTTTCCGGATCTGTCGCTGGATAACACCATCGCCACCATGAGTCTGGCTGAACTGGAACAGCACGACGTATTCAGTGAAGTCGACGAGCAAATCGTGGAACTGCTCTATAAGGCATTGGACAATGCGGACGTGACCGATGAAGATGTGCAGCGTATCATCGCTGCCCGCCGATACGGTCTCTGGTTCTCCCGATTCGCCAATGATTACGACATCATCGCGTCCGCGAGCGCGCTGCGTGCCATGCTGAGGCAATGCCAGCCCATCGTGGAATCTATCTCTTCGCCGCAAAATGGATTCGAGGCTTATACCAATTCGCTCTACCAAGTTGACGGCTGTTACCGGCGCTTCATCGCGGCGTGGAAAATCGGTTCCCCATCGCGGGACAGGGACATCGCGGACAGTCTGGAACGGGAGTACTCCAGGTACCAGTCCGAGCTTGGCGTCGCATGGCAGCGGCAGGTCGGCAAGATGGACAGTTGGGCGATTGCGGGTGTGTCTTCCCAAACCGAGTTCTATGCGCGCAATGTGAAGACGGTGACGGATGCGCATAAGAAGATCGCGGTCATCATCTCGGATGCGTTGCGTTACGAAGTCGCCGAGGAATTCTGCAGGAAGCTCAATGAGCAAAGCCGGTGGACCGCGTCCATAACGGCTCAGCTCAGCACGCTGCCGTCGTATACCCAATTGGGTATGGCGGCGTTGTTGCCGCATGCGGACCTGTCCATGGATACAAAGAAGCATTATTATGCCGTTGTGGATGGGAAGGATGCGAGCGGTACGCCGGCTCGTGCTGCGATTCTCGCCGAAGTCGGAGGTACCGCCGTAGAGGCGGAGGATCTGCTCAACATGAAGCGGGACGAATACCGCAATCTGGTGAAATCCTGCAACGTGCTGTACGTGTACCACAACACCATTGACGCCATTGGCGATAAGGAAGCCAGCGAATCCGGCACGTTCGAGGCGTGCAGTCGAGCGATCAACGAGCTTGAAGCGGTGGTGAAGCGTTTGTCCAACGCGAACGTCACCAATATGATCGTCACCGCCGATCATGGTTTCCTCTACCAGGACCACGATATGTCGGATGCGGAATGGCTGAGTGAACGGCCATCCGGCGATGCGATATGGAAGGAAAGCCGACGTTTCGTCATAGGCTCCAATCTGGTTGGCAAGTCCGCATTTACGACATTCAGCGCGGCGCAGGTCGGCTTGCGGGATATGGCGGGCGAAGGCGTGACCATCCAGGTGCCGAATTCCATCCATCGCCTTCGTATCAAAGGGCCTGGCGTGCGATACGTGCACGGCGGGGCTTCTTTGCCGGAGATCGTGGTGCCGATCGTGCACATCAGCAAGGGGCGGTCCGCCTCGGAAGATGTGCGCAAAGTGAGTTTCAGAATCCAGCAGACGACCGACCGCATCACCACTGGTCAGATCACGGTCGACTTCCTGCAGACCGAGCCGGTGGGCGGCAAGGTGTCCGAACGGACCGTGCTGGCCGGCTTGTGGGGCGTTTCGGCGGATGGCAAGGGTGTGCTCATCTCCAATGAGGTGCCTATTGCGTTCAACTCCACCAGCAAGGATTCCGCTGACCGCCACGTGCCTGCCACATTCCTGCTGGCCGGCGATGCCGGCCAATTCAACAACACAACCGTCGAATTGCGTGTGAACGAGCAGATTCCCGGCTCCAGCCAGATGCGCCAGCTGGACGTGAAGGCAGAGTATCTGCTCAAGCGCGGCTTGTTCACCGATGACGGATTCGATTTCTGAAGTTGAATGTGTCGTTGCCGAATGTGTCTTCGGTGAAATGAGATTGGGCGTAAGGTGGGATTATGGCAGATGAATCCAATGAGGTGAGCGGGTCGTTGACTGGTGCTGGTGCTGAGGGCGGCGTGGCGGCTCCCGTAATGAGCAATCTGGACCGCAAGATCACCGATGACTTCTCGCAATACACGGTGCGCAAGGATCTGGTAAGCGAAGTCAAAGGCAATGCGCTGGTGCCCTCATATGTACTGGAATATCTGCTGAGCAAATACGCGACCACCACCGACCAGGAGAGCATCAATGCCGGCGTGAAGCGCGTTCGCGACATTCTTGCGGACAATTACGTTCATCGCGAGGAAGCGAACCTCATCCAATCGAAGATTCGCGAGAAAGGCCGATACCAGGTTATCGACAAGGTACAGGTCGCGCTTAACGAAAAACTCGACCGGTACGAGGCCACATTCGAGAACCTTGGCATCAGTCGCGTGGTTGTCGATTCCATTACGGTGGACAAGAATCCCAAGCTGCTGGTCACAGGCATCTGGTGCATGTGCACGCTGGTATACGCCTATTCCGACGACCGCGACGAGGTGCCGTGGCGTTTGCATCGGCTCATGCCCGTGCAGATGTCGCATGATGACCGCGAAAACTATCTAGCCATGCGCGCGAAGTTCACCGCGGGGGAGTGGATCGACCTGCTGATGCAATCGGTCGGATTCAACCCGGATCTGTTCGGCGAGCGCGCCAAACTCCTGCACTTGGTGCGCATGATCCCGTTCGTGGAACGCAACTACAATCTGATCGAGCTTGGACCAAAGGGCACCGGCAAGTCGCATATCTATTCTGAATTCTCGCCGCACGGCATGCTCATTTCCGGTGGCGAGGTGACGGCGGCGAAGCTCTTCGTGAATAACGCGAACAAGCAGATCGGCTTGGTGGGCTACTGGGATACGGTGGCGTTCGATGAGTTCGCAGGCAAAGCCAAGAAAGCTGACAAGGCTCTTGTGGACATCATGAAGAACTACATGGCCAACAAGAGCTTCTCGCGCGGCACCAATGTGATGCAGGCCGAGGCATCCATGGTGTTCGTGGGCAACACCTCGCACAACGTGCCATACATGCTCAAGAACTCCGACCTGTTCGAGGAGCTGCCGGTGCAATACCATGATCCGGCGTTCCTTGACCGCATCCACTATTACCTGCCCGGGTGGGAATTCGAGCAGATCCGTACGGAGATGTTCACGAGCGGATATGGCTTCGTGGTGGACTACTTGGCGGAGATACTGCACAACCTGCGCAACGTGGATTACGGTTCGGCGTTCGAGAAGTATTTCAAACTGTCGCCGTCGCTGTCCACACGAGATAAGGATGGCGTGCGCAAAACGTTCTCCGGTTTGATGAAGCTGATCTATCCATCCGGACAGGCCACGGCCGAACAGATGGAACCGTTGTTGCGTTGCGCCATTGAAGGGCGCAAGCGCGTCAAGGACCAGTTATGCCGTATCGACTCCACCATGGCGGAAGTGGATTTCAGTTATATGCGGGCTGGCTCGGTGGAGCCGATCGCCGTACATGTGCTGGAGGAGGATGATTACCCGGAGCTGTATTGGCGTGGTGGGCATGATGAGCGTGACGAGGTAGAGAGAGGTACGGTTGCTCCTGTTGCACTCGCTGATGACGCTAGTCTCGGTGTTGAGAAGGTTGGTAACACTACTTCTGACGTGCCTGCTGGAGATTCCATCGGTTCTGTTGATGACAAAGCTGCTGCCTCAGCTGACGTAACTCATAAAGTTGATAACACGAATGAAACAGAGTCTTCGTCGCCAGTACTTGCCACTGAGTCTGCGGCTACGTCTTTGTCTACTCTTGCGCGCGTGCCATCTTTGTCTCCCATTGAGCGTGCCGCTACAGCGGCCAAGGAAGGACATGTCGAATTCGCTGAAAGCCAGCGAGGTGCCACATATAATAAGCTGTTCGGTCCGTATGTCGCTGGTGCGACGCAGATTACGCTCAAGGACCCGTATATTCGTAAGACTTATCAGGTGCGCAACCTCGCGGAGTTTCTTGAAACCGTGTACACATACACTAATCGTTCAGGCGAAGTGCATGTGCATTTGATTACCGGATGCGATGAGGAGTATCCCGACCGGCAAATCGATAATCTCAGCCAAGTGCAAGCAACATTCGGCACATTAGGCATTGCGTTGACCTACGAATTCAGCGAGTCCGGGCACGATCGTTCCATAGTCACCGACACCGGATGGCGGGTCATCTTGGGCCGCGGCTTGGACATCTACCAGCGTTACAGCGACAACGACTGGCTCAATCCACTGACCAGGCAACAGAAACTTCGTCGCGTGAAGGAATTTTCGGTTACGTATCAGCGGAAGTGATGTCGCGTGAGTGGGACGCGCGACAATTGAACTAGTTAAGCTGATGAGCACGTTAGCGGCGTGTGGGACACCTTAGCAGAAATATCTTGTTTCCATAACGCTCATGAAGCTGACAGAGGAATTTTGCAAGAACGTATGGTGTTAACTATTCTGTAGATATGAGTGGATGTACAGCACCAATTCGTGGTCATCGCACGGCTAGCGGATTAGCGGCTTGCCCAGTGTGTGGAGGCAGGGGCTACGGCTATAGAGCTCCGGTGTATTATTTTTCTTCGAATAGCTATGCGCCGCAAAGTGGCTATATAAGTAACGGCAGCCACGTTGGAAGCTCGGCAAGACCTCGCTGGTCTCCAGATACGTCTTCCGTAACTTATACGAAGGATGAAGTACGGGCATTGACACCTGTTCGCAACGCCATAGAGTCTCGAACGCAATTACCGCCAGAATCCTATGATGTTTTCCTCTGTCATGCGTGGGATGATCGTCGTGGTATCGCTACCGAGTTGCATGACAGGTTGCAAACCCAAGGTGTATCGGTCTGGTTCAGTGAGAAGAACATCATCCTTGGACAACCGTTTTTGCGTGAAATCGACAAAGGGCTAGCGAAGTCTCGTGTTGGTCTTGTCCTCGTCACTCCGGCTTTTCTGGAGAGGATTCGTAGTGGCGGTGTGTCCGAGAAGGAACTCTCGGCGCTTCTTGCTCGTGATTTATTATTCCCAGTCATATACAAAACGACTTTTGACGAGTTAAGAAATGTTAGTCCATTGCTTGCCTCTAGGAATGGGTTGGACGCGAATGAAGATCCTTTGGAGGATATCGTTACCAAAATCGCTGAGTTGGTGACATTTGAGAATAGCTAGTGGCGATTTGTCACGTGCCTACGGATATCGCATTCCGAAGATATCTGTCATAAGCGACGTAACGAGCTGGAAAGTGACCGATCGATACGTTGGGGTCAGTAGATCATCCATGGCAAGGATCGCAACATCAGCTAACCGAGGGCTTCGTTTCAGATGTTGCAGCGACGGTGACCATCATTCTTCGTAATATGACAAGTTCGATCTCCACCGTTTGTTTTGGGAATAGAGGTAATCCTCATAGGCGTTGTCCGATGTGGCATATTCGTGATGACAGTGTTCGCCGGTCTCTGCGTTGTCGTATTCGACCGCCCAGTTGCCTGATTGGAATGTGTTTGTAGTGTATGTCATGACCTGCTCCTTTGCGACGCACACCAACGCCGAACAGAACAGCAGTCACGATTCGTCTTGTGATGAAATCGCCAAGCGGCTTCATCGCAAGTTCTTCCCTGATATGGAAATACCGTCACGGGGAAGTGACAGGCAATGCAACATTTGCGCCGGAGACCTCGTCAACCTATTCATCGGCTCGTTCCCTAGAGGAAATCGACAATCGCAAATCGACCAGATAGTGCAGGATCTCCGCAGCGAGTACGACAAGCCCACGCCCACCTCTGAAGACAACGCGCAATACGCGGACACCATTGACTGGCTTAACGACGACGAGACTTTTGGCGATGAGCGAACCATAGCATCGGCCATCCTCCCGATGTTGTTCTATGCGGAAGCCATGCAGATGTTCAACACAAAGCTTGATTACTGGGCTTACCTCATCACCCGTTATGTCAAAGGCAAGGGATTCCTCATGGATGAGCATTTGGCCAAGGTCTGGGTTTGCAGCCAGCTGACCAATATCATTAGGAATCTCAGCGAGGAACAGGCTGGCATCGCACTGGGTACTGGGCATACGCTGACCAATATCGCCAAAGCTGGTGGAACTTCGCAGCCTAACGTCAAAACCAAGTGGCCGCATATTCATGATTATGCCGACGCATACAAAGCGCTGAAAGAAACCGGCGAAGCGCAGGATGTCATTATCGATAACCGTGCGTACGTATTTGCACCTGCCAGCGATGAGAGCTATCGCAAACGTGCTGAGTCGATAATCGACGGGCATAATGCGGAGAGGCTAAGAGACCAATGACATATTAATATTGCTGGACGCGGCAGAAGGAACTTTAGGGCCGCCAAGCTAAGTGGTCAAAGTGCGAAATACTAGTCTTGATAATGACGCAGTATCGCAACACATAGTCGCCGGATGTGTGCCAAATGCCGTAACCGCGTCGCCACTGTCACCCCTACAACGCAAACGCCAGCTCCTCCCGCAACGCAGTACGATTCGGATAACGCCCGACAATCTCACGCGCCAATACGCGGGTCTCCTCATCGCCAAACACTGCGGCGAAACGGCGCAGCTGTTTGGCGATTTGCTGGTATGTGCTGCGGCGCGCCGTCAATGTATTGTCGACGCCACGTTCCACCGTAAACCGGAACACGGGCGTGCCCATGGTGCCGTGTGGCATCGCGTCGAGGATTATCGATTTTGCCGATTCGGGGTGTTCGATGGCGATGGTGCGCAGCAATGGCAGCGGCGGGTAATCGACGGTGACGTAATAGGTCAGGGCCGCG